>Ga0137412_10000460_pt1 | contig 28522 bp, 22 predicted proteins | sample CZODoug2_1_16fun_FD_122160 | JGI IMG/M metagenome (GOLD analysis project Ga0137412, IMG submission 122160) | Vadose zone soil fungal communities from Angelo Coast Range Reserve, California, USA - CZODoug2_1_16fungal (Hybrid Assembly) | ecosystem: Environmental > Terrestrial > Soil > Vadose zone...
GTGCAAATCGCCAACGACACGCCCTACGGATTGGCCGCCTATGTGTGGTCCAAAGACAATTTGCGTGCGCGCCGCATTGGCGGTCGCATTCGCGCGGGTCAAGTGACCCTCAATGGCGCTTCAGGAAGCATGAATACGCCCTTCGGCGGCTTCAAGATGTCCGGCAACGGCCGCGAGTGGGGCGAGTTCGGATTGCGCGACTTCTTGGAGGTCAAAGCGGTGATCGGAGTCGACGCCGCTTGAGGCCCGTGGGCTAGGAGCCTGTTCGAGGTGACTGACCTCGTTGTTCGGCTCGAGAACTTAAGCAAACGCTTCTCCAAGGATCGGCCCGCGATCTTTGAGGGCGTCGATCTCGAACTTCGCCGCGGTGAGTACCTGGCCATTATGGGCGAGTCCGGCGTTGGCAAGTCGACGCTGCTCAATCTGCTCGCGGGCCTCGATGCACCCGACAGCGGACGCGTGATTCTCGAAGGCGTCGATCTGTCCACGTTGGACGACGACGCCACGACGCTGCTGCGGCGCCGTGCCGTCGGCTTTGTCTTCCAAGCCTTCCATGTTCTGCCCTACTTGTCGGTCGAGCAAAATGTAGCGCTTCCGTTGGACCTGCTGCGGGTCGCTGAACCCGAGCGCAGCCGGCGCACGCGCGACATGTTGACGGCGGTGGGAATCGACGCATTGGCGCAACGTCACACCAAAGAGCTCTCGGGCGGCGAGCTACAACGCGTTGCCATTGCGCGCGCTTTGGTGCATCGGCCACCCCTGGTGCTGGCGGACGAGCCGACCGGCAACCTCGACTCGCGCAGCGCCGCGCAAACGCTTGAACTGCTGCGCACGCAGGTCAGGGCAAATGCGGGCGCCGGCATTCTCATTACCCACTCACGAGCTGCGGCAGAAACGGCCGATCGCATTCTGGTGCTCGATGCACGCGGGCTGCATCCTTGGGAGCCGGCATGAGCCATGCGGGCTCAATGAGGATTTGGCGCATATTGTTGCTGGCGCAGATCCGCGAACAACCGACACGCTTTCTGGTGACGGTGCTGGCGCTCGCGCTGGGGGTGGCGCTGGGGTCCTCGGTGTACCTGGTCAATACCTCGGCCCTCAATGAATTCGGATTGGCCACCAAGCGATTGGTGGGTGAGGCCGACGTCGTGGTCCGCGGTCCGCGCGAAGGCTTTCCCGAGCATTTGTTTGTCGATTTGGCGCGCACTGCGTCGGTGAGCTCCTCAAGCCCCGTGCTGGAACTCGAGGTGGCACTTTCCGGCCGCAATGAGACACTCAAAGTGCTGGGGCTGGACCCGTTTCGGGCCGCCGTTCTACAACCCGCGATCATCGGCGATATCGGCGAAAACATGTTTCAGCTGTTTCGTCCCGACGCGCTTTACTTGAGCGGCGCCGCAGCGCAACAGCTAAAGCTTCGGCGCGGCGAGTTGCTGCAAGTCACTGTCGGAAGTTCGACCAAATCCCTGCGTGTGCTCGGCATACTGGCGGACGGCGCCTATTCGCAGCCGCTGGGGCTCATGGACATCGCCTCGGCACAATGGACCTTCAACGCCATCGGGCGCCTGAACCGCATCGATCTGCGGCTCGCGCCCGGCACCGATGTGGCATCTTTTCGCCGGGATCTGGGCAAAATGCTTCCCGCGGGCGTTCTTGCCATCGCGCCGCAGGTTGAGCGCGACCGGGCAGTCACGGTGACGAAGGCGTATCGGGTAAATCTGAACATGCTGGCGCTGGTCGCATTGTTTACCGGCGCCTTCCTGGTGTTTTCCACCCAATCGCTCTCGGTGCTGCGCAGACGCCGATCGCTTGCGCTGCTGCGCGCGCTCGGCGTCACTCGAAACCAGTTGCGCAACGCGCTGGTCGGCGAGGGCCTTAGCTTGGGCGTACTAGGCTCGATGCTCGGCGTGATTCTCGGCATGCTCATCGCTGCGGCGATTTTAAAATTCCTCTCCGCGGATCTCGGCAACGGTCAATTGCGCGCGGCAGAGGTGTCCCTGCGCGCAGCGCCGCTGCAAATGCTGGCATTCTTTGCGATCGGGATTGCCGTGGCCGGAATCGGCGCCTGGGTACCGGCACGCGACGCCGCCCACCGATCACCGGCACGCTCCTTAAAGGGCGGCGATGGGGACTACACGGTAGTTGCGAGAACCAGCTGGCGCGCGGGCGTTGCGCTGCTGGTCTTGGGGTCGGCTCTGGCTTGGCTACCGCCCGTCGGCGGACTACCCGTGTTTGGCTATGCCGCAATCGCCGCGCTGCTGTTGGGCGCGGTGCTATTGGTGCCCGCGGTCACGATGAAGGGCTTGGGGTTGGCGCCGCGCACCCACCGCATCGTCCTCGACACCGCTGTGTCGCAGTTGAAGGAAAACGTCGCATCCTCGGCGCTGAGCCTGGCATCCATTATCGTGAGCTTCAGCTTGATGGTGGCCATGGCGATCATGATTTACTCATTCCGCATCTCGTTCGATCACTGGCTGGGCAAACTGTTGCCGGCGGACATGCAGCTGCGCGAACCATTCGGCAATGACACGGCATTTTGGTCCCCGGATGATCAAGCGAAACTCGCCATGGTGGCAGGCGTGGCTCGCGTTGAGTTTCGAAGAACTCGGCAAGTCCTTCTCGATCCCGCGCGCGCGCCCGTTACCTTGATCGCACGTGGTGCCCATGACGGCGACACCGCCGCACAGCTGCCGCTGATCCGCAGCGCACCCATCGTGCCTGACGAGAAAGCACCCCCGGCTTGGATTTCAGAAGCGCTGCAAGATCTCTACGGCTACAAAATGGGCGATGTGCTGAAGATTCCGTTGGCGGGCCGGATTCAGACATTTACCATCGCCGGTATTTGGCGCGACTACGCGCGACTGTCCGGGTCCGTCGTCGTCTCCAGGCGTGTTTATGCGGCCGCGACCGGCGACGAGAACGCCAACGAAGGCTCAATTTGGCTGAACACGGGCGCCGACGCGGGCGCTGCCGAGAGGATGCTGCGCCGCGCGGTGGGCAACGGTGATGCGCTGGAAATTACCAGCAGCACCGCACTGCACGAGCGGTCGCTGCAGATCTTCGATCGCGCCTTTGCCATTACCTACGCGCTCGAAATAATAGCCGTCATCATCGGACTTACCGGGGTCAGCTTTGCGGCCAGTTCAACTGCCCTCGCCCGCCGCGCGGAGTTCGGCATGCTGAGACACATCGGCATGCTTCGCAGGCAGATCATCGCCATGTTGGCCGACGAAGGGATCCTCACCAGTGTCTTCGGCGTGGTCTACGGCCTCGGTCTCGGCATGGCGTTGAGCCTGGTATTGGTCTACGTGATCAATCGGCAGTCTTTCAACTGGAGCATCGATTTAAGTGTGCCGGTGTGGCAATTGGCGTGGCTTAGCGCCGTCCTGGTCGGTGCCGCCGCGGTCACGGCGATTTGGAGCGGCCGGGCCGCACTCAGTCAGGATGCCGTGCGCGCCGTGCGTGAGGACTGGTGATGAAGACATTTACGCTGCTGGCGTGCACCCTGCTCGGGATGGCCGCTGGGGCGGTCGCGGCGGCGGGCACGGCGTATGCGCCGGTCACGCCGGGACACCCACCGAAGTTCCCCGAAGACTTGGGCAGTCATCCGCAGTTTCGGACCGAGTGGTGGTATGTCACAGGTTGGCTGACGACTGAACGGGGCGAGTCTCTTGGATTTCAAGTGACCTTCTTTCGCACCAAACCGGATATCGACGAAAACAATCCGAGCGCCTTCGCGCCGCGCCAGCTGCTGATTGCCCATTGCGCCTTGAGCGATCCGAAGCGCGGCAGGCTCTGGCAGGATCAGCGAATTCGTCGCGCCGGGTTGGGACTTGCCGACGCCGCCGAAGGCAGTACGAATGTCTGGATCGAGGGTTGGTCTCTGAAGCGCACCGGTCAGACCTACACCGCGAAGATCGACGCGGACGAATTTTCGTTCGATCTGGCGCTCCTGGAGACGCAGCCCAAGCTGATCAACGGCGATGGCGGAGTCAGCCGCAAGGGACCGGAGCTGCAAGCATCGAGTTATTACTACAGCCTACCGCACATGCGGGTTGCGGGAGTCATTTCGCGCAGCGGCGCCAAGAATCAGGTGACGGGAGAAGCCTGGTTCGATCACGAGTGGTCCAGTGAGTATCTCGACGCCGAAGCGGCCGGCTGGGACTGGATCGGCATCAATTTGAACGATGGAGCGGCGTTGATGGCATTTCGAATTCGTGGGATCGGTGGAGAGCCGCGCTGGGCCGGCGGCACACTGCGCAGCGCTGACGGCGCAACACAAATTCTTGAGGCCGCCGATGTGGACTTTCGAGCTGGCCGGCGCTGGCTATCGCCGCGCACCGGTATTGGCTATCCCGTCGAGTGGGCGGTTCGCGCCGGCACGCGCACCATCAATTTACAGCCCCTGCTCGACGATCAGGAGAACGATACGCGCTTATCGACCGGCGCCATCTACTGGGAAGGCGCGGTGCGCGCCTTCGAGCAAAACAAGCTCGTGGGTCGCGGCTATCTGGAATTGACCGGGTACGGGGAGCGGTTGCGGCTCAGATGAAATCAAGCTAACTCATGAACAAGCTGCGAATCTGATTGACGCGGCGACGCCAGAAAAATGACAGGAAATGGCGATGCGAATGCCGATCGGATCGCAGTATCCGCCACAACTCCGGGAAAATACCACCGTGCATCAAGTAGCTCTTACGCTGCTCTTGGTTGCCACTGCGCAGGTGATCGAGCCACGGAGACTTTCGGATGTGCTTGCTCATTTTGACCGGCGTGGTGTACTGCAAAATATACGCAAGCCTCGATGAGTCGGTTTTGTTGCCGAAGGCGCCGTGCACCGTGAGGCCGTGATGAATGATCATGGCGCCCGCCGGAATGGGACGCACGGCCGCGGTCTGCGGATCAAATCCATCGTAGCACTCGATCGTATTCGCGCCTTTCGTGCTGCCATGCAGCCGGTGTGGGAGCAATCCCAATAGGTGCGATCTGGGTATGTATGCCATGGCGCCGTTATCGACCGTGCTCTCGGTGATCGCGATCCAAATGCTCAACTCGTTGTAGTCGAAACCCGGCTCCCGGAATGCTTCGTCTTGATGCCATGGCGTGGGATGGCCGCGGTGACTGGGTTTGAATATCGCGTGATCGCCGGCAAATTCGGCATTCGCTCCCAGTAGTTGCCGCGCGGTCGCAAGCGCCGTTTTTCGATAGGACAGTTTTTTCAGCTCCATCGCGTACAGCGACGGCTGCAGCACGCTGGGGGAGCTCATATCCCCCGCGCCGTCTTTCGCGGCCAGATCCAGATTTCTGCCTTCGCTGCGCCGCTCGCCGCCGAGAATCATGCGCATCAGAATATCGCGGCACCACTCGAGTTCAGCCGCGGCTATCTGAGGTTTCTCGATGACGAGAAAGCCCTCCTGAAAAAATTGATCGACCTGTTCGCGTGTTAGCGGCTGTTCCAAGGATTTACGTCCCGACGATTCTTCGATCATAGTTCCGGGGCATTGATGTTGTAAGCTGGTGGCGCCTGTAGGAGTTAACATTGATTAGAATTCCAAACCTCGCGATTGCACAATGGTAACGGCACGGAGTGAAAGCATGTTGCGCCGAAATAATACCGCCATAGTAAGTTCCCTAATTTCTTTTGTCGCCGTCTTTTCAATATCAAAGAGCGTCGCCAATTCGCTGTCGCAAAACGCCAACATGGTCGATCAGCACGCCTGCTTGCCGTTCACGATGCCCAACGCGGACGCCCTCTTTGGCTCTCCAAAAAAGGTGTTCGCCCACTATTTTTATCCATTTCCGCTTTCCGTGGGGAATAAGTCGGCGTCAGACGAATACTACAACGTCCACTACCTGAACAAGAACGGGGAGTCCGGAAAGTGGTCGGCGAATGGCGGATTTCTGCGCCAACGGCCCCTGGGAGTGGAGGTCAGCTCTGAGCGTAATTGGCAACTGTCAAATATGCAGCGTGAAGTGCGCATGGCGATTGCCCGTGGCATCACCGGCTTTGCCTTCGATGTCTTGTCGGCAAAAGAGGCCGGCGGCGGCGATACTCATTTGCAGCTGCTGCTGCGCGCGGCCCAAGCCGTCGATCCGCGCTTTAAGATACTCATCATGCCCGACATCGCCGCTATGAAGGCGGATGCCGAGGGCGTCGTGAACAGCATTGCCGCTGTCGCATCCAGCCCCGCCGCGTACCGGCTCGCTGATGGGCGCCTCGCGGTCTCTGCCTTCCATGCAGGCGCGAATTCGCCGGATTGGTGGGCAGGAGTCATCGCACAGCTGAAAATGCGCGGCATCGCAATAGCGTTCGTTCCCACGTTTCTGGGCTGGAAAGCGCAGGCCGGCGCTTTTGCCCCCATCAGCTACGGATTTGGCGATTGGGGGACAGCAACCGCCAGTGCCTCGGATAACATGAAAGGCGATCCTGAAATGGCGCACCGCAACTATGGAAAGATCTTCATGATGCCGGTCGATCCCCAGCAATACCGGCCCAAGGAGTCGGCTTATTGGGAAGCCGGCAACAGTGCGGCTTTCCGCAACGCATGGATGAGCTCCATCAGCGGAAATGCCGATTGGGTGCAACTGGTTACTTGGAGCGATTTCTCGGAATCCAGTCAGATTGAGCCGTATACCGATGCGACACTGAGGCCGGATATCGGTACCGGGTTTTACGACCTGAATGCCTTTTATGCGACCTGGTTTTTGACCGGTAAGCAGCCGCTGATCACCCATGACGTGCTCTATTATTTCTACCGGCGTGAACCCACCGACGCTGCCGGTCCGGGGCAATCTGCACCCAACAAAATCGTCAACAGCTCCCCGCAGGACGATATTGAGCTGCTGGCGTTCTTGACCGCCCCAGGAGAACTGAAGATCACGATCGGCGGGCACACTTCGGCACAGAATGCGCCTGCGGGGATCACCTCTTTCAAGGTGCATACCGCGCCGGGCACGCCCATTTTTTCGCTTTCACGCGCCGGGGCCGAGGTGTTCTCATTTCAGGGCCCCATTCAAATATACGGCCAGGCCGGCATCCCTTCGGGCGTGATCGACATGACCTACTGGAGCGGAAGCGCCTCCCAGCGCGGAGTTTGCTCGCTTTGAGTACCCCGGAAATCCAGGACCTCAAGACCTTTCGACTGCCGCCCAACTTCAGGGGCCGTTCCGGACTGGTCGTGCAGCTGTGGTGGTTCGTTCAAGCCACTTTCTTTCGGGGCTCGCCGCAATTGATGTATGGATTTCGGCGCTGGCTGTTGCGCCAATTCGGTGCTCGAATCGGCAAGGGTGTCATTATTCGCCCCAGCGTGACCATCCCGTATCCGTGGAAGCTGCAAATCGGCGACCATTCGTGGATAGGCGACAACGCAGTCCTGTATTGTTTTGCAGAAATTACAATCGGCAAGAACGTCGTCGTCTCGCAAAAGAGCTATCTATGCGCAGGCACCCACGACTTTCACTCCCCGAGTTTCGACATCCAGGCATTCCCCATCGTGATCGAAGATGAAGCATGGCTGGCGGCCGATGTCTTCGTCGCGCCGGGCGTTACGGTGGGCAAGGGTGCGGTGGTCGGCTCGCGCAGTTCCGTGTTCAGTAACCTTCCGGAAATGATGGTCTGCGTTGGATCTCCTGCACGCCCAATCCATGCAAGGCTTTAAGAACTATCCACTCGCGCTCGGTAAGATCGCAGCAAAGGTCCGCCAAAAAAACAGCATCTATCTGGCGCTGTCGCTGATTGCGAGAGTGCTCAATGCGGCGGGGATGTTCGTGGCCATCAAGCGATTTGCGCCCAGCAGCTTCGGAGAGATGAGCTACTTGACGGCGACCGCCGTGTCGACCGTCGCTTTCTGCTCATTCGGCATCGAGCTGTCGATCAATGCGCAGCTGACGCGCAAACTCAAGGAAGCAGCTCCCCTGGGTCCGACGATTGCCGCCGGCTGCGCCCTGGCGCTCGCGGGGACGATTCTCGCCGGCATCGTCATTTGCGCCGTGTTCGCCTCGCAGCTCAAGGTGTCGGGCTCCCCGGGATTGGCAATCCTGACGGTCTGCATCTACTCCTCATTCATGATTTCAACATCGCTATTGACCGCGATGTCATTTGCGCTGGATGCCAGCATCAATGTCGGCATCTGCTATATGGCCACCTCACTCATTTTCGTGGGTTTCGCCTTCTTCGCCGGCAGCGCCACATCCGGTGTCGATCTGATGTTTTTTTTGATCAGCGCGCAGATTGTCGGCGTTTCATACATGGCAATCGCACTCTTCAAGCGGCATCTCAAATCCAAACCCTCGCAATCGGCCGGTTCTTTTCAGCACCTGTTGCCCGACGCATGGATCGAGACCAGGACATTGTTCGCCTATGGAGCGAAGCAGATCTTGGTCGTCTCGGCCGTCACATTTTCGCAGTGGTTGATTCAACGGAAAATAATATTCGGCGACGGCGGAGCGTCCGAGAACGCCATCTATAGCATCGGCAATCAAATATTCAACATGATGACCTTCATTCCCTTGATCATAACGCCGATCATCATCACCAAGCTTGCCGCCGCGCACGGTGACATGGCGCTTCGCCGCAAGATCTGCCTCCAAAGCTTGCGCCTGTTCGCCGCAATCTCCGTATGCGCGTGCGGCGCGGTGTTCGTCGGGCTGCGGCTCGGAATTCCGTTCCTGCCACCTCGTTACGCGGTCGCGCTTGAAACCGGCCTCATTGCCTCGATCGCGGCCGCATTTCAGATCTTGAAATCGCCGTTCTCGCTGTATTTTCTTTCGGAGCTGAAGGCGTCACGCGAAATCGTCAGCGCAACGGCAGGCGCCGCGTTCATGATTGTCGCCACCTCGTTGTTTACCCAGCTGAACCCGAACGAAGGAACGATGATCAGGCTTTTGGGCTGCGCATTGCAGGCTGTGCTTCTAGGAGTCTTGTTTCTGATGGAGACCAGGGGCAGCGCGGCTGCTCATCATTGATTATCGCCATAGCGGAAGAATCGATAGGTGATGTTGGCGCTGCCCTGAAAATCGTTGAATTGAAATTGCGGAATATTCGAGTCGCGTTTTACGTGGGCCGCGGAGAAGGTAAGCACGATCGCCCGAATGGGCGTGTAAACCAAGCTGCCGGTCTCCCCGGTCAGCGTGTCATGCCGCGCCTGCGTTGTAACAACGGGGAAGGAACCCGCGGGGTTCGAGCCAAGATAACTATTGGTGTCCCGCGAGATGGTGGCCGAGAACGTCAGCTTCTCCGACGCAATCCATTCGGGCGTGAGGCTGACGCCCCTATCCTTGAAGTAGTCCGTCTGCGAAGTCAAGTCCGCATCGAGCTGTTGCCACGCCCCTACCAGCAGCTGGGTCTTAGGGGTCGGCTGCCACTGCAACGCGGCGCGCCAGATCTCACCCGAAAAACTGCCTATGGCGCTGCTGGGATAATCGCGCTTCAAATATCCGGCACTCGCATCGAAAATCGTCTTCTCGGTCAGCGCATACCTGGCCAGCACACGGGCCCGGTCTTCGCGGTAGTCCGGATTGAACAGCACTCCGTTCACGAGGGAGGTATTTGAAGCACGCGAGTCGTTGTACCGATAATCGAAGCCCAGCCGGTTCATCTCAATGGTGTAGTCGGCGCCCACGTCGACGCTCTTCGACTTCGAATTGTTGAAAGTCGCCTGCGAGGGCGTCACCCTATAATCCGAACCCATCAGGCCGCCGAATATCCCCCACCGCGGACCGAGCTGATAGCGCAGGGAAGCAAAATAATCGGATCTGTTCACAATGTCGCGCGTGTATACCGCCGTGTTGTAAAATCCGCCGAGCACCCGGGTGTAATCCGCGCCCACCTTGCCCGAGAGCGCTGTGCCCAAGCCCCAATTCCACGCCACACGGTCATTGCTTGAAACATCGTTGAGATCCGTGTTTCGAATGTATCGATTGTAGTCGGCGCGCAGATTCACATCGACGCTCTGCCGGGCTCCCGTCAGCCATTCGCCGTCGAGCCCACCCGTCACGGATTCAATGGAGTCCTCCCGGCTGGGGTTGCGTCCGATGCCCGGCAGCGTGGCCAGGTCGGTGACCGAAGCGGGCAGGCGATAAATATTGTTGTCGTAGCTGAAGGTATCGCCGGCATACAGAATCAGCCGGTTGGTTCGCTGCAGCGCCGCCACATCGTCGAGCGGCGCAACGGCGACATCAAGCGGATCTTTGTATTCAACCGCCCCGCCCATGGAAGCCGACGCCCATGCCGCCATGCCAAAGGCAAACACCATCCGACATAGATATTTTTTCACAGTGATAATCTCAGGGGTTCATACGTGCCTTGCATGCAAGCCAACAAATTCTGCAACGCCACTTTGCTCGCGCAGCGGACTCGCTGCGCTTGCTGCACCGACATGCGTTTCGCGGCCAGCAACGCTTGCCGGTCCTCGTTGAATTTCGCGATATGCGCGGCCGCTGATTCCACCATGTGTTCCCTGGGAAAGGCGAGACCGGCGCCATTGCCGAGCATCTCGGCTATTGACCCCCGATCGCACGCCATGACATGTACCCCCTGCCGCATCGCCTCGTAGATGACCAGCGGTTCGGCCTCATTCGCGTAGTTGGTTGGGAACAAAAAAACATCCAACTGACGATAAAACCGCTCCTTTTGCGCGCCGTACAGGGGACCCACGTATTCCACGTCTTTTGCCGCCGCGAGCAATTTGTCGAATGTTTGCCGCGCCTCAGGTGACACCGGGCCGGCGACATGCGCCCGGTATTCCACGCCGCACTGCCTCAGCCTCTCCAGAATAGCGAAGAACTCAACAATGCCTTTTTCGAAAGTGATGTTTGACAGGAACCCCAGGTGCAGGGGCGCAGCGTCGTCGCCGGGCGCGCGCGGATCATCGTCCGAATCGTAAAAGGCGGCATTCGATACCACCCTGACCGCGGCAGGACTCAGAGCGTATACCCTCGCCAGCGTTTCGCCCATATTCGGACTCAACACGATATGCGCTTCGTTGCGCACGAGAGCAAAGAAACATCGATTGAACCATGAAGGCGAATTGATATAAACAAAACTATGGTGATGAACGAAGATTGGCCGCCGAAATAATTTGCTGATGAGCACGTAGAATAAATCGAGGAGTTGACCGCGGCCGCCGGACAGCGCCAGATAACAAACCATGTCGCGCCGTCCAAGGCACCTGCCAAAATACTTTACAGGCTTGGCAAGCTGCTCCAGGACGCCAAATGCCCGAGCACGCAGCTTGGGCGCCCGATTGAACACCTCTACCGGCATTCTCATTCTCAGGCGATCCAACATCATCCCGCACACGTTTGAAAAGCCATTGACGGGAGGCGGCAGCGGACCGACAAACGACACGCAGCGCGTCATCCCTTGGCTCCCGCCATGCGCAAACATCCATCCAATATCTGGGTCGCCGACCGCTCGGGCGTGTAGTTGGAAATGACCTCCAGACAGTTTCGCGCGACCGTCTCGCGATCAACCGACAATTGCATGACGGCAACCAGCGCCTTATGCAAGGCATCGACATTTCCCACTTCAAACGAGTAGCCCGTCACTCCATCCAGTGCCAGGTTCGGCACGCAGCCGCATGCGCTGCTTACCACCACCGGACATCCATAGCTGAGGGATTCATTGATCACCAATCCCCACGGCTCGCTATGACTCGGCAACACCAACGCGGTGCATTTGAAAAACAATACTGCAATTTCATCCAGGTTCTTGGTTCCCAAGAACGAGATTGCGTCGCCCATTGCAAGCGCGGCCACGCGATCCTTCAATTGTTCTGTCAGAGGACCGGAGCCGACCAGGTCCAATCGCGCCTTCGGATAGGATTTGTATATGGCGCAAAATGCCTGGAACAAATCATCAAGACCCTTTTCGGGCGACAATCTGCCCACGTAAAGAAAGTGCGGTTCATCCGCGCGGCCTTGCCGGTTCGAGCTGTAGTGGGAAAGCACTTTGACCGCACTATAGCCGCGCGGCAGTGCGGCAGCCTGGCATCGCAACGCGATCTTCGACTCGCTGACGCCATAACTCATCAAGTATTCTTTGCTTCGAGTCCCGTAGCAAAAAAAACCGTTGCACCAGCCGAAGAACCAGCGTTTGGCGAGTTCTCTCCAGGCGGTCTTTGGCCGATCAGCAGTCGTCGAATCGCAAAAGACCGCGCGCTTTCGGCGCAACACAATGCAGACCAGCAGCATGACCCAATATTCTGTGCGGTTGTATCCCGGCATGATGACCAGATCAACCGGATTCTTGACCAGATCACGGGCGAGCGCACCAATCCGCCGGATAAGCGGAGCCCCGTCGTATGAGCCGCGGAACAGCAGCCTGAAGGGGTATTGATGATATGAAAGATCGACCCCGCCAAGCTCCACCCGCAATTCTTCCGTCTCAGCAATCTGAATGAACGAGGGTGTTATGCCGCGGGATCTTCCGCCCAAATCCACCTGGGAAAACACCACGCCCTTGTGCCTGGCCCAAAGATTATTATGGTATATCGCTACTCGCATAGTCGTCGGTGGCGCAGCGCGCCCGTCAGGACACCAGGGGGCGGGCGCCCATTCGTCCGGCAACCCGGTGACGTACGCCCAATTTCATGGACAGCAGTACAGCGGCAAAACAGAATGCCAGAAAAGCCGCGCTGGCGAATCCCATCGCAATCATCAGCGATCCGCGCAATACGATCATCAAAAAAACAGAGGCGTAAATTGCCATGGGAAACGCGACCCATCCGTCGCGCCGTAGGGCAAGTCTGTTCAAAAGCGCCACGAATATAGCCAGAATGCACGCATAAAGAACCACGCCCGCCGGCCCGAAGTCCAGGTACCCCTCGGCGGCGAGCGGCGCGGATAGATTGGTGAACCACATGCTGTAGTTTGTGATGAGGTAGTCGGCCAGAAATATTCCCGTTGCCAGCGGTTTCGCGCTCCAAATCGAACTCGGCACAAAAAACAACAGGGAACCCATCAATTGATGGCCCCACTGCATGCCGTGGACCTTCACAATTTCCACGGCCGTATAGATATTGGCCCAAGAATCATAGTTGACGGAAAAGTAGTGATCCGCGATTTGATCGGAAAATTGGCTCAAAGATACGTCCGCCAGGGTTTGCTTGTGATTGTGGGTGAATATGGTGATCGCCGGAAATACCAAAACCATGCTGCCGACCAGCAACAGCAGACGCCGGGTTCCGGTTGCAAACCAGTTCTGAAATAGAACGAGCAGCAGAGCGAGATACATGGGGCCCAGAGCATTGCGCTTCTCGGTATACGGGTTCTCCGTGACGATCACCAGAAGAAACAGCAGCAGCAGCACGCAGACCCGGCTGAATAATAGTTTACGGCCTGATCGGACCGTTTCATGCAGAAGAATCAAGAGGGTCGCAGAAGGAAGAAACAGCAGAAACCTGTTCATCACCAATGAAGCCGGCGAAGCCACCTCCGCAGTCTCAACCGATCGGTACGCATGCGGCGCCGCCACTGCCACGACGGCGAAGCACAGAACGAGCGCCAGTCCGACGGCTCCCGCAGTGAACTCCTGGCGGGGCTTGACCGGTGCGCGGGGTTTGACCGGTACGGCAGCGGTTGGCTCGAAGTTCCCGCCGCGCCTGCTCACGAATGCGTAAAAAACCGTGAATGCGATCATGAAGAGCGCGCAAACCAGATTCGTCAACGCGACTCCATCAACCCTAACGGTAGAAGTATTGATGAGACGCTGCGGCATGCTCATCAACTGGACCTTTGGGGCCAAATCGAGAAACAACCAATTGAAAATGAAAACGATGATGTCCGCCGGCGCAGCGGCAATCTGCCGCACGCCAAATCTCAGCTGTATCAGCAGCGCAATCGTCACGACGACGCTGGAAAGTATGAGTTCGATTCCGGCCGAGGCCAAGCTATTGATGAACACTATTTCGATCAGCACTATCACCAGTGCAAATAGCATCCGCAAGCTAAAAACGTCGATCGCTGACTTTGTCTTCATCTTGGGCCAAATCCGAAATACAGCAACGCAGGTTCGCGAAACAACAGCAACCTTACCGCTCAATGCTCATTGAGAACGCTGCCGATGACGTTTACTCCGGTGTCGGTCAATATCTCCATCGCCGCGGCCAACTTCGACTGCCGTGTCTGATTGCGGCGCGCAACCATTACCGCATTGCCGGCGTTCGCCGCCAGAATCTGCGCATCCGCGGTTTCCGACACCGCCGGCGTATCAATGATTACCAGGCTGAATTGAGCGGCAAAATGATCGAGAATCACTTCGAAGACCGGACGAGCGAGCAACTCCTGGGGGTTGGGCGGGATGATACCCGCCGGCAACACGAACAACCGCAGTTGCGGATGAATCCGGCGGGCGATTTCCCGGCCCGCGCGTCCCGTCAGCAGAGCGGACAACCCCACCGAATTGTCGATATTGAATAGTCGATGTTGGCGCGGATGCCGCATGTCGGCATCGATCAGCAACGTCCGCTCTCCGAGCTGCGCAAACATCGTCGCTAGATTGGCGGCGAGCCAGCTTCGGCCTTCACCTCGTTCAGCGCTGGTGACGGCGAACGCTTTGCGGCTGGCGCTATTGAACCAACGCAGAATCAATTGGCTGCGCAACGCGCGCAGCGGTTCAACCGCTTCGCTCTGCGGCTGATGGGCCGCGATGACATCATCGGCCACGCCGCCCACCCCGCCCCGTGCCAATACCGGATAATTGTATTGCTGCGCCAGGGCCGACTCGATGTCGTGCTCCGTGATGCGCTTCATCTGCACTGCCGCCTCGCCAAATCGCACCCCGTGCGCATTGGCAAAGCGTTGAATGTCGTCCACGTCCTGGGTATTCAGCCGGCCCTGTTCGACGAGTATTGCGCCTATCGCACGGCCGCGATCCTGTGGAGCATCCTGGCGCTTCATCATTATGGGCCTATCTGCAACTTTGTTCATTTGAGGCTCTTGATTTGAACGGCGAAAAAACTCAAATTACCGATGGTTCGAGTCGGCCAGTTGCCGTCTGCGGCGCACGGGCATCGATTGGACGCACTTGGATGAAAGGGATTTTACCGAGCAAGGGCACTCCTAGAACTTCCAACATATCTTCGTCTTCGCGCACGCAGCGGTTGCGCATCTCGGCCGACACAGCACCCCCGATTCCGAGCACGCCGCCCAGAAATACTGCCAGTATCAAATTGATCACGAGCTTGGGACTGGAAGGATCCTTGGGCACCGATGCAGTACTCAATTGCACGACGTTGGTCTGCTGCGTCAGACTCTCCAAGTTGCTTTGTGCCAACCGCTGGGACACCTCGTCCAGATCACGCTGCGCCGATGTCACGTCGCTTTGGAACATCGCTGACTGATCATGTTGATATTTCAACTCGAGGACGCGCTTCTTCTGGGTCTCCAGCGCTTGGCGCACTTCGTTTTCACGGCGCACATTGACCTGGGTCGTACTGCCGAGGGATGCCGCGATATTGGCACTCTCTTGCGCGATGCGGCTTCGCAGGTTGGAAATCTCCCCTTCCACTGCCTGGTAGTCAGGATGGTTCTTGCCCAGGCGGGAGGCAATATCCGGCCTCTTAGCCTCGGCCTGCGACAAGGCGGCCTTCAGCGTCTGAATGACCGGGCTTTGCAGTACTTCCGGCAACGAATTGATGTCGGCACCGACCTGATGCTGGCGCGATTGGCTTTCTTGCCGCTGTCCCTGGATATTGACCAATTCGGTGGACAGTTCGGCCAAGCGTGCGTTCTCGACGTCCAGTTTTTCATCCGTCGCAATGATCCCATTCTTGCTTTGAAAGTCGGACAGCAGCTTCTGCTTTTGCTGCAGATCCGCTCGCAGCTCACGCGAGCGCTGATCGAACCAGCTTGCGTACTGCTTGGCCGGCTCGACTTTCAATTCGATATTGGTTTCTATCGCGGCCTGCGCAAAACCGTTGGCCAATGCCGCGGCCGTAGCCGGGTCTGACCATTGGACCGATATATCGATAACGTTGCTCGCGTGCGTCGGGCTGTCGTGAGCGGGCGCGACGAGAAGTTTTTTCTCCAGAAGAAAGTTCGCAATGGTAACGCTGATATCATCGTTGGTGCCCTTCGCCCATAGCTTCCGGGCCTCAGGCTGCTGGTCCAGCTTCAAGGTCTTGACGACTCTCTGTGCCACGCGTTCGCTGGAGATGATGTCGGCTTGCGTATTGACGTACGTGGCCGGTGGCTGCCCAGCCATGCCCGCGCCGCCACCACCATTCGCAGAAACGGGGTCGGTTTTAGTGTCGACGACGATGGAAGCTATCGCCGTGTATTGCTTCGGCCAAACGAAGCTTGCGAATGCGACCAAGAGAACCACGGCCAGGAAAATGCCCGCGGCAATCCGCCAGCGGGCCCGCAGAATCACCAGAAATTGATTGAAGCTCATGCTAAGCGCGGCCTCCGTGGCGGCAACTAGGTAAATTCAATTTGATCAAAACAAACTCTCTTTGACGTAGATGACGTCCTTGTCCTGGACGTCGTCATCCATTGAAACGCCCTCTTCCTTCACTTTTCCATTGGCGTCACGGCGGTGTCGAACAATGCCGCGCTGTGTCCCCTTGCCGGTGAGGCCGCCGCCGGTCGCGAGCGCCTGGATCACCGTCATGGCACGCTCTAGCCGATACTGTCCGGGCTTTTGGACTTGTCCATAAATGTAGAACATGGGGGCGCGATTGACATAGACCGTATCACCGCCATATAGCTCAATGTCATCGGCTGTATTTCCGGTCGATGACATTTTCACAATATCAACGTCTCGTCGAAATGATTTGCCGTTGCGTACGCCGGAAACCGAGACCAGCTCGCCACCGGTGGGCGAGACTCCCCCGGCCGCGGCAAGCATTCCAGAAACATGGCCGCCCGCCGCGTCGACCGAATATCGGCCGGATTTATTGACTTCGCCGATCACGGATACCAAGTTCCCAAAGCCTTCGGTCAGCAGAATATTCACCTGCGGATTGACGACAAAACCGCCATCTCTCAGCATTTGCGCGATTTTGCTCTCCGCAGCAGGCAGAGTCAGGCCTTTCACCGGCACAGAGCCGATGAGCGGATAACCGATTGCTCCAGACTCCGATACTCGAACATCGAGGCTCAAGTCGGGATTCTTGAACACGCTGATCTTCAAGATATCGCCCGGAGCCAACAGATATTCCGGCTGGGCGCTCGCCGGCGCCGCGCCGAACCCGAGGGCGCAGACGAAGCACAACGCCAATAGGCCAAACCCGCGGCGAAGCCGCTCTGCGAGTTGAGTTTTAGGATTCACGGCTGCGTATGCTGAGTTCATAATTTTATACTTCTTGCAGATGCCAGTCCCTACCCAAAGAGTACTTCAAAAGTACCTCGACATCCTGTCTTAGCGAGATGATTTTAGTGTCTTTTCTTTCACGCAGCCACATCATCCGGCGCAGCCAGGCCACCCGGCACGTCATCCGGCAGGTCCGCTGACTCATCTTCAATTGCGTCCGGTGCAAACATGCGGTTCAAAACGGCGTCGCGCTCGAAATGTTCCTCGGCGAAACTCCTCGCCCGCCCGCCCAGCAAGAACCTGGCGTCCGGGTTGTCTGCGAGTTCAGTAATCGCCAGTGCAAGCTCTTTGCTGTCTTCCGGCGCCACGACCAAGCCGCACTTGGAGACAATCTCGCTGATTTCGGTTTCCGGACGGCATGTCGCAATCACCGGCCGGCCGCTCGCGAGCATGCCGCTCAGTTTCGAAGGAAGCACCAGATCGGCGGCGTCGGGGCTCTGTGGCAACAGATGAATGTCTGCCATCCCGAGCAAGTCCGAAACACGCCCAGCGGGCTGCAGCGGCATGAAGCAAATATTCGGCAGGCCGGTCGCCGCGGATTCGAGTTGCGGCTTCATGACTCCGTCGCCGCAGACGACGAACGCGATGTCGGGACGCGATCTGAGGAGTCGAGCGGCTTCGGGTATCACCATCAGTCCCTGCTTGCCGCCCAGCGTCCCCGAGAACAATACGACAATCGCGTCCGAGGAAATTCCGAGCTTCTCGCGGTAGCTGCCATTCTTCGGAGGCTTGATTCGAGAAAGATCTACCCAGTTTGGCAGATACCGGGTTTTGCCGGCGGTCACACCCTTACTAAGCAGGCGCTCAATCATGCGGCCGGAAATCGTTGATACGGTGTCGAATCGCCGCAACAGTGATCTTTCCACGCGCAATACGATTCGCTGCAAAAGCCTTCCCTTCAACAGCCCCATGCTGAATGCGACGTCGACCTCGAAGTCCTGCAGGTGCAGCCATCGCTTGGCGTGGCACAGCCATGCCGTCAACAAGCCGGCCGGAGCGCACATGAACGCCGGAGCAACGGTCAACACGACATCAGGTCGCCATCCGATCTGCCAAAGCATCACCGGAAACGAGGTGATCGCAAACGACAGAAGGTGCAGTATTCGAGTGAGCCCGCCCGGGGACTTTGGAACCCACAGAGGAGTACGCCAGACATCGACTCCGTGCCACTTTTCGCGACGGTAGAGCGGCCACCGATATTTCTTGTCTACTTGCCACGCCGGATAGTAGGGCGGCGCGCACACCACACGAACTTCGTGACCATGCTCGGCGAGCCACCAGGCCATTTCACCTGAATACTTGCCGATGCCGGTCGGCTCAGGCGCAAAATTGGCGCTGTATATCAATATTCGCATTAATCGCCCCTAAACCTGCCCAAGCAGATCCTTGAGGCCGTAGTTCGCCAGACATGCGCAATTAAAGATGCCAGACATCAGCGCTGCTCGACGTAAGTTGTGGTCTGACACGGCGGGTTCATCCGCACCCCCCTAAGGCGCATCGATGGCCTTGCCTTGCCCGCAGTCAAGCAATCCGCGGGAGGGACGCCCGGTGGAGGCCGCTGAGGCGTCGGCGATTGCCGACATGCAGGCAACAATGCGCACGCCGGCTCGGGAGAGTTTTGCGGCCGCGTGGAGGAATCCATCCTCGAGAATCGATACTTGACATCCCGATTTTTTTGCCGCCCGCCGGAACCGCAATCCCCCGCAGCGGGAACAAAAAAGCAGCACGCGAAGAAACGCCGTCTTTTCGGCTCTCAAATCGTCAATTTGCGCATCGCTTGGCCATCACTGCCGCACGCGCGGTTGGCGGAACTGCGTGACACTTTTGTTCTGCCGGTTTCTTTGCCTGTCTGTGCACCAAGACACAGTGCCCGTTCTCATTTCCTCTGATGTACTGCCGTCTCGATAAGGGCATACCCGGCGCAAGCCGGTGACGCAAAGCTTCCGGTCTGTGGGTCACAGATAGCGGGGTTTCCGAAGATAGCAGTGAGAGCCGTCTTTGTGAACTCACTCTATAGCTGCTCGTGTTCCGGGAATTACCAATTTCATAGGAACGGGTGGCTATGGTTTACAGGTCGAACGCGCGCGCGGCATCAGCTGCGCTGACATTGATGTTCTTGGTTTCCGCAATCAGCGGCTGCGGATCCAGCAGTAACTCCAGCGACGCCGCACCAACTCCTCCAACTACATCGACCGCGACTCCCGCGCCGACTCCCGCGCCGACTCCCGCGCCGACTCCCGCGCCGACTCCCGCGCCGCCCGCCACGTCCCCGACAGCCTCGACTCTCGTCACGGCATCCAATACTGGAGACGCTTGCTTGCCCGTGGCGATACCTTCGGCAACCACTTTGTTCAATTCACCGAAGCGGGTTTTTGCGCACTATTTCAACCCCTACCCAATTTCGATCGACAATGCTGCCTCGGCGAATGACTACTACAACCGGAACTATCTCAGCAAAACCGGCGAATCCGGCAAATGGGCGGCCCAAGGCGGCTTCCTTCGCCAAAGGCCCATGGGAGTTGCGGTAAACGCCAAGACGACTTGGCGGCAGCTCAACATGCAGCAAGAGGTAAGCGCGGCGATTGCACGCGGCATTACCGGATTCACGTTCGACTCGATGTCGGCGACCGATGCGACCGACAGCAACAGCGCCCTGCACCTCATGCTCGCAGCAGCGCACGCCGTCGACTCTCGCTTCAAAATTGTGGTCATGCCGGACATTACCGCGCTCGGCTCGGACAGCAATGCCGTGGTCGAAATCATCGCGGCGGCGGCGGCCAGTCCGGCCGCCTACCGGTTGAGCGACGGCCGCCTAGTCGTGTCGGCATTTGATGCCGGCTTGAACCCTGCCAGCTGGTGGCTGTCGGTAATCAGCCGGCTGACCGCCCAAGGAATTCATATCGCCTTCGTACCGACATTTTTGGGATGGTCCGCCACCGCGGACGCATTCGCGCCCTTCTCTTATGGCTTCGGCGATTGGGGATCGGCGACGGTCGGCAACGCCAGCGCGCAGCTGGGCGATCCGGAAATCGTGCATAAGACGTACGGCAAGATTTTCATGATGCCGGTCGATGGGCAGCAGTACCGCCCCAAGGATTCCGTCTATTGGGAAGCCGGAAACAGCGGGGCATTCCGGGATGCGTGGAACAGCTCGATCCAAGGGAACGCAGATTGGATCCAGTTGGTCACTTGGAATGACTTTACGGAAACCAGTGCGATTGCACCCACTACCGATGCCACTTTGCAGCGAACCATCGGTACGGGTCTTTACAATCTCACTGGCTACTATGCCACCTGGTTCCTGAGCGGCCAGCAACCTCAAATCACCCATGACGTCCTGTACTATTTCTACCGCCGTGAAGCGACGACTGCGGCAAGCCCTGCGCAAACCGACAGGGTCACCCTCGTCACCGGTGCCGCGCAAAACAGCATTGAATTGCTGGCGTTTTTGACGAGTCCTGGGGTGTTGAAGATCACCGTCGGCGGAAAGACCTACACTCAGAACGCGGCCGCTGGGGTCGTTTCCTTCAAAGTGCCCTCTCAGGCCGGAACCCCGCTGTTCACGTTATCGCGAAGCGGCGCGGACGTATTCTCCTTCCACGGGGGTGTCCCGATCTACGGCTCGGGCGGCCTGCCGTCGGGCCTCCAGGACTTGACCTACTGGAACGGGAGCGCGTCAAAGACCGGCGTTTGTTCCCTCTAGAGCAAGCCCGAGCCGGCGTCCTTGCCCGAGCCGCCGCGGGCAAGGCGCTTGAGCCGGCGAGCCACTTGCCGGGCGAAAGTCAGATAACTTGGGATCGGTGTCCGGCAGAAAGCCAGTTTTCGGACATAGCGATCCACGGTCCATTCGGCGCTTGACCCGGCCGGGAAAAAGACGGTATCGCCCGCGACCACTCTGTGGGATGTCCCGGAGGGGTATTTTAGCTTGACCTCCCCCTCCAGGATATGGAAGGTCTCGTCGAAGCTATAAAACCAGTTGAACCGCCCGGCCGTGCAATCCCAGAAATAAGTGCTGGCCGTTCCATCCGCACTGCTCGACAGGAGTTGCAGACGCGCCACGGGCTCGCCGTCCAAGATCCAACCGGCCTGAATGGGATTCGACACCAAATTTGGGGGGGTCGTCCCCACTGTGATCAAGGTTTCAGCTGCCATAGTTTTCCAATTTATCATGAGCATAGGGCAGGCCTTGTCGGCGGAAACCGCACCGTGCACTTCAAACCGTCCTACACCATCTGAAGTCGCTCTCAAAAAGTTTGTTCGGTATAAATAAAACGCCGACAATGGCAATCAAATTCAGGGGGCCTGGATAACCGGATAGAGCATCAATGAGCGACGTTCCGAGCCGCGCATGCGACCTAATATGTCAAAAATAAACTGCCTTGATTGGGACCCGACCCTCAAGCTTGGCTTTGCCAAGCTTCAGCCGCGGGCGCGGGCTCGTTGATGAGTTCACCATTGAGCACCGTCGTGCCCCGCAACACCAGCGCCCTATTCGCTCACGCCTCCCGTACCTCGGGGCGGACGATCGTGCCGATCAACGATTGCGCCATAGCGCCCGACGCGCCGCGTCCCGCATTTTATTGCGTCCACTCCGCATCGGGAGTGGCCGGAACCGATTTCCTTGATTTGGCCCGGCGTCTCGAGCCATCGATTCGCTTCTATGGAATCCAAGCGCCGCCGAATCGGATGCCTGATATCGAATTCGGCAGCTCGGTGGAAGCACTGGCGGATTTCTACGCCGCAGCCCTGAACAAATTCCAGCCGGAGGGACCTCTATTGCTGGGTGGATACTGTGTCGGCGCAGTCATCGCGCTCGCAATGTCCGACAAATTGCGCATCCTCGGGCGCGAAGTCGGACCACTCCTCGTCATCGATGGTGTGCCGGAAAACACCGGCGTGGCATTGTCCCGCTGGGAGCCGCGCTATTGGTCTGAGCTCGCTCGTAACATACGCGGCTGGGCCAGTCACGGGGACCTGATGAGGAGCCGAACTTTTCACTCTTTGCTTTGGAGCATCACGAACAATGCCACGGCGATCGGCAAGAGAGTCATCGGACTGAAACGAGGACAAAAGTTCGGCGGCGGATATGCGATAAACGGAATCATGGACGTCTCGCGCTATCAGCCGGTCCACAAATCGTTTGTCAATCGCTTGTTCCAATCCCTGTTTGCCCACGTGCCGAAGGCCTATTCGGGAAACGTCGTTGTATATGAGGCGACGGTGAAGCCGTTATTGTATCTGCCGCAAATCGGCCGAATTTGGCAGGAATTCGCCCGTCAAGCGGAGATTGTTGAAATTGTCGGCACCCATATCAGCATGATGCACGAGCCGTACGTTGATGCGCTTGCGAAGGATATGCGCAAACGAATCGGCGCGTTTTTTTCCGCAAGTGCTTGAGCTGCGGCAGAGGCGATAACGGCGTCCGCGTCGAACGCCTTGTTGAACATGCGTCGCAATCCTGATCCTGCCATCAGTGCGCCTTTGTGGGTAGCATGAGAAAAGCAAAATCCTTCGGCGCCTCGGCGACATCCGGAATGATGTGGATGTCGGTCTCCGTACTGCTTTCCAGAGCGCTGCTATTCGTCATGCAGATCGTCTTGGGTTTTATCCTCGACGCACGGGATTACGGCATTTTTGCGGTGGTTTCTGTCGCGGTGGCTTTTGTCGGCGCGCTGCAAAACGCCGGCGCGTCAAAAATGCTCATCCAGAAGCAGGAGCAGTACCAGGTTTTGGTGAGGGACTACACCGATTTTGCCCTCTACATGGGCCTCATTGGCGGGTGCGCCCTGGTGGCGCTTGGATCGATCTTCGGCAGTTTCTACCGCAACCCAGAACTCATCTATGTCGTCAGTCTGTCCGCGCTCTCCGTCCCCTTTGCGTCCCTGATTTCGATCCAGTTCGCGCGCCTCAGTATCGATTTGCGCTTTCGCGAGATGTGCATGGTCGATTTCTATGTTGCCACGACCAACGTCGCCGTCGTTCTGATCTCGGCGTTCTTGGGTGCCAGGTACTACAGCATCGGCCTGGGGCTCGTCGTCTCAACCATCGCCAGATACTTTCTAAACCGCCGAATTACGCCAACACCAATCGCGTCCTTTGGGTTATCCAAAGCGGGTTTTCTTGCGATCCTGGGCCAGGTCAAGTGGCTGATCGTCACCGGTTTCCTGACCGGTCTTTCGCAGCAAGGGGGTTATTTCGTGCTGGGCCGCGCTATCAGTGCGGAATCTTTGGGCTACTACTATTTCGGCTTCCAGCTGACAGCGAATATTGGGCAATTGCTGGCGCAAGGTATCGGCAACACGCTGTTCCCAATCTTTACCGCCATGAAGCAGGATCCGCGGGCGTTGAACCGCGCCTTCTTGCGCGCGAGCTCGGTAATCCACTTCGCATGCAGCGTCCTTTGCCTGGGTGTGGTTGGTTTCGCACCCTGGCTGATGCATTTCGTATGGCGCGGCAAATGGGACATGGCGATCTTGACCACAGTCGTCATCGCGCTAACGCTGCCCATGCGCATGTTGTCGCCCATTGGCTCCGTGACTCTTGATTCCTTCGGCAAATGGAGATTGCGCACCGCACTCTTGGTGCTCGATGCGGGCGGTATGATGCTGGCCGCCTTGGTTGGAGCCTATGTCGACGATTTGCAGGGGGCAGCGATCGCCGTCGCGCTGCAACGCTTGTTCAGCGGCATGGTCGATTTCTCTTTCGCGGTTCGTATTCTAGGCGGCCGGGCGGCCGAAATTGCCGGTTTTGCCGCCCGTGCGTTCATGCCGTTCTGGCTACCCGCCGCAGCGCTTATGGTCGTGAATCATACGCAGCCATTGCTGACGTCCGATATCCATTCCGCGCTTTTCTCAGCCTTGCGCACGTTGGCGGCGATCGGCATTTTTACCGCGCTGGTCTACTCGATAGACCGACCGGTGATCAAGGAAGTATTCGGCGTGTTGCGTAAACTCTTGTTGCGGCAAACGCCTGCCGCCGTAGACTCATGACCGGGAAGCGTGGATGGCGAGCGCAGCGAGCAATGCCTCCGCGGCGGATTGCGGTGATGCGGGTATCATGAGGTCTCGCAGCTGCGCGCGACGCGCTTGCCAACAATCATCACCCGACAACCAAACATCCAGACAATTCTGAAGCTCAGAAAACGATTGCGCGATTGGGCCCGGTGAATAGTCCTCGAGCGGATGAAGCAGGAGTCCTCGTGTTTCCTTGTAGCGTTCCATATCGGGGAAATAGAGGATCTGCGGGCGCTGGGTAATCAAAAAATCGACATAAACGGACGAAACGTCGGTTACCAGCAAGTCTACCTGAGCCAGCAATTCGTAAAGACCAAGACCATTTTCGAACAGCGTGTGCTCGTCTATCATCGCCCAGTGGGCGTCATTCTCGAATGGCTTTCCCGAATTGATGGACATGGGATGCGGCTTTACGATCAATTTGCAGCGATTGATTTCCAGCCAGGAATGCAGCTGCTGCGCATCCGCCTCGCTCAACCCCAATACCGAATTGGTCTCCGTCCCATCGTGAGTCTTGAATCCACGCGCCGAATTCCGGTAGGTGGGCATAAAAAAAATGAGACGATTGGCATCGCCGCGCAACCGCGCCACAAACTCCACGGACTTTGGGCGTGCCATGGTCAAAAAATCATTTCGCGGGAGCCCGGTCACAAGTAGCTGATCTGAGCTGAATCCGCTCGCTTTGATGAGCACATTGCTGAAAAAGGCGGATGTGCTGATCAGATAGGTAGACAGCGGCAGTTCAGAGCCAAGTACCCCTCGCCAAATCTTTTTGATCGGCATCCCATGCCATAGGTTGACCACCAGCTTGCCCTTCGGCGGCGCATAGTTGAACAATGCGCCATGCGTATAAAAGACGTAGCTCGCCTTGAAGTAAGCCCAAATGCCGCGAAGCGAATACAGATGCGAAAAAGCAATATCGACATTGCCCAAACCGCGCCGCTGTTGCCACTCACCAAACGGCGCCGGGTCTTGGTGCACGAGCCAATGAATTTTCCCTTTCCACCGCAGCTTCTTCAGCGCCAGACACAAAGAAACACCTTGATCATCCCCATCGGGGAGGGTGACCAGCACGATCCGATCATCCATCGGGACGAGAAAGTCGCAGAGCCGAAACACACTGGCGGCTATCATGCGAACGGCAGCTTTTATAGCGACGGCTACCCTTTTCATTGCTCTGAAATCAGGTACTTGATGTATGTCGTTGAAATGCCCGCGGTCCTGGGCAAGTACGTAACTTCACAATGCGTTTTGAGGAAATCGAACTTGCCCCGCCAATCGTCCCCTATCACGAAAACATCGATCTCATTGGCGAGGACGTCGTTCACTTTCTGATCCCAGTTATCCTCTGGAATTATCTTGTCAACATGTCTTACTGCGCTGAGTATCGCGAACCGCTCAGCGTAGCTGAAGACGCTATTCTTTCCCTTCCCCAAATTAAACTCATCGGTAGAGAGTCCCACCACAAGATAATCGCCCAACGATCTTGCGCGCTCGAGCAGACGTATATGGCCGACATGGAATAGATCAAATGTGCCATACGTTAGAACCCGCTTCATTGCGCGGCACAGTGGATACCATGAACATGCATGCCAGGCGTCCCCTTATAATTATTCATAGTCGATTCGCCTTCTGGATCTGGCGCGTGACAGAGTCGGTCGGCGGATCTCCGCCGACAGGTAAAGCACCCAAAAGCGCCACCAAAGACTTATTGTGGTGTGTTCAAAATAGAAACGCAACCGCGCAGGATCTGCGTAGCCGACCGCTAGGTGTAAAATTTGCAATCACATCCAAACACCGGCGAGCGACGTCCTGTCCGCTGCCGCTGCTGTTCGCAAAGGCTTTTGAGAATAGTGGCGCCCTTATATCCGGCCCAAAGATTATTGTGCTTCGGGCGCTGGGAGTGCTCATGAGCCCAAGGCTTGTTGCCATGTTGGCGTGAGATGTAACAGCACAAAGGATGCGGCACTGTCACTTCGGGTCCACTGAAGTCCGGGCGCCCAGCGCAGCGAATGATCGCAGTCGGATTTATCCTACTGCTGCTGAGTCGCGAATTAAAACCATTGTCTAAGAAACGGCCTTGCACTCCTCGAATCGAAAATGTTCTATTAATTTATCCTTGCAAGTCGCGGCGCGCAGTGAACCATGCGAACTACGCGCTGTCATTCAATTACAACAATTCCGTATCAATATCGGCAGCACTACGAAGAGACTGAGTAACTTATCGAATGAATTCCGGCTCCCGCAATGGACAGCTCGCCGCACCGATTCGGGTCGCGGTCATTCTTGCCACCAAGGGCAGACCGCAAGCACTCCCCCAAGTGATCGGTCTATTGGAAAACCAGTCCCTGGCCCCATCGATGATTGTAATTTCTGCAACGGCGGCCTCGGATATCGAAGGCCCGTTGCAGACCGACTTGAATGTCGAATACGTCTTCGGCCCGGCCGGATTGGCTGCGCAGCGCAACTCGGGCTTGGAGCGGGTGCGCGGTCGCGCCGATGTCGCCATCTTTTTCGATGATGATTTCGCGCCTGCCGGGAGTTGGATTGAACAATGTGCGGGACTGTTTTCGTCTGAATCGAACATTGCGGGCGCGAATGGCATCGTGATTCGTGATGGAGCAAGAACGCAACCCCTCTCGTGGCAAGAAGCGCGGCAACTCATCGCGGCGCCCCGCCCGGCCGATCCGCGCACCTTGTCTGATATCGCGGATCTGTACGGATGCAACATGGCGTTCAGAATGTCCGCTATCGATGACATGCAATTCGACGAACGGTTGGCTCTCTATGGTTGGCTCGAGGACAAGGAATTCTCACGGAAGGCGGCAAAAAAGGGACGCTTGGTCGAATGTAATTCTCTCCTCGGTGTGCATCTGGGGCTACAGTCAGGGCGAGTATCCGGCAAGAGGTATGGCTACTCGCAAATTGTGAATGCTTGGTATTTGCACAAGAAGGGGGCGCTATCGCTGCGTGAGGCTTCGGTCCATATTTTGAAGCCCCTCATCGTAAACGGCGCAAAATCGTTTCTACCCGCAAACCATATCGATCGACGCGGGCGCCTGCATGGGAACCTGGTCGGCCTTATTCATCTGCTATCCGGTATTTGCCGTCCCGAAAAAGTTACTGAACTCTAGTTGCCTCACTCATGAAGCACGCGGTGAACTTGCTGTATGCACGCTGAGCCTTCACCCACAGCTGCAGCAACCCGCTTGACGCTGCCGCAACGCACATCACCAACTGCAAAAATGCCGGGAATACTGGTCTCGAAAAACCCGGGTTGACGGGAATTCGTCCAGTTCGACGGCGGCAGATCTTCGCTGTGCAAATCGGAGCCGGTGCGGACAAATCCCTTTTCGTTGAGTGCAATGCAGGAATTCAACCAACCGGTGCAAGGCAGCGCTCCCGTCATGAGAAACACGTGACCAATATCATGGGTCTCGGGCGAATTGCCCGGCGCAGTTTTCCAGGTCACGCGGGCAAGTTGCTCATCGCCTTCGAGTGATGTTATTTCGGTTCGAGTACGCAAAATAATGTTCGGCGTGTCTGCAATACGGCGAATGAGATATTGCGACATGGTGTCCGCGAGGCCGTTGGCTCGCACCAGCAAGTTGACGCGCTTGCACGTGGCTGCGAGATAGACCGCGGCCTGACCTGCGGAGTTGCCGCCGCCCACCACAACGACTTCTGCGGTTCCGCAACGCCGGGCCTCGGTAGCCGTCGCTGCATAGTACATTCCCGTACCCAGAAAGCGCGACGCGTTTTCCAGCGCCAACTGTCGATACTCGGCGCCGGTGGCAATGATCACCGTACGCGTGCGCACCGCATGGCCATTCGCAAATTCAATCGCGTAAGGCCGCTGCTCGCAGTTCAAGTGCAGCGCGGAGTACGCAGTTCTGATTTCCGCACCAAATTTCTGAGCCTGAATCTGCGCACGAGCAGCGAGGGCCAAGCCGGAGATCCCCGTGGGGAATCCCAAATAGTTCTCGATCTTCGAACTCGATCCGGCTTGACCACCCGGCGTACCGGTTTCAAGCACCAATACGTCAAGCCCCTCGGATGCGCCATAGACTCCCGCGGCCAGCCCCGCCGGCCCCGCGCCGACAACGATGACGTCCCGAACCCGGTCGTCATCGATCTGCTGGTTCATCCCCAAGCAGGCGGCGACTTCTTCGTTGCTCGGATTCTTGAGCACCACGGA
>Ga0137412_10000461_pt1 | contig 28519 bp, 27 predicted proteins | sample CZODoug2_1_16fun_FD_122160 | JGI IMG/M metagenome (GOLD analysis project Ga0137412, IMG submission 122160) | Vadose zone soil fungal communities from Angelo Coast Range Reserve, California, USA - CZODoug2_1_16fungal (Hybrid Assembly) | ecosystem: Environmental > Terrestrial > Soil > Vadose zone...
TGGCGCAATGCCAGTCCTTGGCACATCTGCGTGGAGGCCGTGCGTGGACTGATCCCACTGGCGGCGGCGATCTCGGCGGCCGCACTGTCCCAACCATCGCAGGCCCACAACTGCCGCTCGACGGCTTGTTCGGAGGCGCAGCGTCGGTGGGTGAGTTCGGCGATGGCGGCCATCCGGTGAAAGGCCACGGTGGCCGCGGCGCGGGTCCAGCCGGTCAGGGCATCGACCAGCGCCGCATCATCGACATGCGGCAGGTCATCGCACTGGGCCAATTCCTCGAACACGTCCCCGATCATGCTCGTGGACGCAGACATTCATGCTCACAGACTCAGACATCCAACCGACCCGCGGACTCGGGCTGTGGATGAATCCGCGACTGTGCACAACCCTGCCGAACACCAACATCGACGGCCGACATGTCGGTACCGCGTGCTAAGCACCCACGTCCGCGACAACACCGCCGACCATTACCAACTTCGATAAACACGGCAGCCGAAGTAATGACTCAGCGGCACTAACTGGAACCAACCAGCTTCATTGCCGCGGCCTCGATGTCGTCCTCCGAGAGCTGCACTTCCAGCGCGGCGTCACCGAGGGCGATGAAGCTGTCAGAACTCGCGACCCGATCGACCCGACCGCGGAATCCGTGTTCGAGTAAGACGGCGAGGATACCTACTCCGACTCCCCCGGTCATGCGCGTCTCATCGACGATCAGCACCCTCCGGTGGCCTTGGTCTCTCGAACGATGTCATCGATCGGCAGCGGTGCAAGCCAGCGCAGATCGACTGTGCGGCTGCTGGTCCCGATGCGGGCCCCGGAACGCGAGCGAGCGGGCTAGTCAGTCCTCCGGCAGCGGGCGGTGCTCGATGAGGTCGCGCACCGCGCCGGTGCCGAGCCGCTCCCGGAATGCGGCCACGGTGTAGCCGATGACCGTCGCATCGGTGCGCGCCCGCACGGTCGCCGCACGCGGCATGTGGAAGAGGGGGCCGATCTCGCCGAAGTAGTCACCCACCATGGCGACCTTGAGCAATTCCTCACCACCGCCGGGTAATTCGCGGATCATCTCGATGTCGCCCTCGGACACGACGTAGATCAGATCGCCCATCGTGCCCTGCTCGAACAGCGTCTCGCCAGCCAGCAGCCGCACCGTCTCGGGGGGCCGGTCCATCGTCGCGAATTCGGGCACCATCTCGACGATGCGATCGGCCAGCGGCAGAATCCGACTGTCGTGCGTGGCGACCACGACCATCCGATCACCGGAGGCGAGCTCGCGGATCAACCGCAGCACCTCCTCGACCTGAATGAAGTCCAGGTGCGCGGTTGGCTCGTCGGCCAACACCAGGGGCGGATCGAGTGCGATCGCCCGCGCCACCGCGACACGCTGCTGCTGTCCCCCACTCAGATCACCGGGCCGGTGGTCGAGCCGATCCTGCAGGCCGACACGCGTCAGCAGTTCCTCCGCGCGCTCGCGTGCCGCCCGCCGGGGCGTTCCCGCCGCGTGCAGCGGGACCAGCACGTTCTCCAGCGCCGTGAGGCTCGGCACCAGGTTGAAGGCCTGAAAGACGATGCCCACCGTCTCGCGACGGTATTGCGACAGCCCGCGTGCGTCGAGAGCAGTGAGCTCGACGTCGCCGAACTTGATGGCCCCGGAGTTGGGGCGGAGGATGCCGCCGAGGCAGGACAGCAACGTCGTCTTCCCGCAGCCGCTGGGGCCCAGCAGGATCACCAGCGACCCTGCGGCCACGTCGAGGTTGAAATTGCAGATGGGTCGGACGGCGTGCCCGCCGCTGGAGTATTCGACGACGAGGTCCTGGATGCTGAGGTCGCCCACTACGGACCCCCGAATGCCAGCGCGGGATCGACGGATACCGCGCGATGCAGCCCGCTCGCACTGGCGACCAGGCCGATGATGATGGCGACGAGCGGCAGCGCGACGTAGGCCCCGGTCGGCACGATGACCTGCATCGGGAACAACGGTCCGAGCGCCATCGACATCAAGGCACCCACCAGTGCCGCTAGCAGTGCCACCACGATGGCCTGCATGGCCAACCCGGCGGCGACGTTGCGGGTCGGCACGCCAATTGCCTTGAACACCGCGAAGTCTCGTAGCCGCTCGAGCGCGGAGAGGTAGATCACCGATCCGACGACCAACGCCGCGACCACCCACAGCAGAATCGCGACGATCGTGATCGAGTTGACCGCCACCTTCAGCGGGCGGAGTAGATCGGCGATGGCGCCTGCACGGTCGATGGCCGCATAGCCGTCGGGAAGCTGCGTGATCGTGCCGCGGAGACCGATCGACGCGACCAGTTGTTGACCGCCGTAGACGAGTTGCTGTGCACCTGCTGTGGTGAGGAAGACGTTGGGCAGGTTGGCCAGTGCGGTGGAGTTGTCGACGATGCCGACGATGCGCAGCTTGCGTGACGCGATCTCGATCTCGTCGTCGATGTGGCGTCCGAGCGTGCTGGAGACCGCGACCTCGTCGGGTGTCGTCGGCGCCCGACCCTCCGAGGTGACGGGCATGCCGGGGCCACGCTCGGGGGCGCCGAACAAGTCGGCGTTGCGCGTCGAATCACCCTGCGTGACCGTACCGCCCGCATATGTCAGCGGAGCCGCTGCGAGCACGCCGGGTGTCGCGGCGATCCGCTCGAGGTCCACTGGCGCGAACGGCGTCGCTCCCACGAACGGGCCGGACGCTCCTGCCTTGACCACGAACACGTCGACGCCAAGCGCGTCAACGGTCTTTTCGGCCTCCACGCTGAAGCCGTTCGCGAGCCCGGTGAGGACCAACGTCATGGCGAAGATGATGGCAGTGCTGAGGACGGCGATGACGAAGCGGCGTCTTCGCCACTGCATGTCGCGTAGGGCCGCCATCAGCATGTCGGCGACGTTACCGACGACGAGTCGAACGCGTGCCGAGATTGGCTAGGTCTCGTCCTGGCAGATCGCTGGGACGCTCGGCGCGCGATCGACGTCACGCTGTGCCAGCATTGGACCGTGAGGCGACTGCGCATCGCTGGCTTGATCGGCGTGACAACCGCGGCAATCTGGGCGATGCAGAGCGCCCCGATACCGTCCGCACACGCGGAGGGCTGCTCCGACGCCGAGGTGGTATTCGCCCGCGGCACCACGGAATTGCCTGGTGTTGGCCCGACCGGAGAGGCGTTCGTCGACTCGCTGCGCTCGAAGGTCGGCGCGAAGTCGGTCGGGGTGTACGCCGTCGACTACCCAGCCACCACCGACTTCCCCACTGCGGTGCAAGGCATTACGGACGCCCGCGCCCATGTCCTTGCCACCGCGGTGAGCTGCCCTCACACCAAGATGGTGCTCGGCGGATTCTCCCAAGGGGCAGCGGTGATGGGGTTCGTCACCGCGAACGCGGTGCCGGACGGTGTTTCAGCCGCGGACGTGCCCGCGCCGATGCCGCCCGACGTGGCCAACCACGTTGCAGCGGTTGCCCTCTTCGGGAAACCGTCGACACGATTCATGCACGCGATCAACGACCCGTCGGTCACCGTCGGCCCCGAGTACCTGGCGAAGACCGTCGACCTGTGCGTCGACAACGACCTGGTCTGCGATCTCCACGGGACGAGCTTCTCCGCACACAACGAGTACGTAGAAGCGGGCTTGGTCGACCAGGGAGCGGCTTTCGTCGCGAATCAACTTCAGGCCAGTTGGGCCGCGGACGTGCCGGTGCCCGCGACACCGCCCGCCGGCGCGCCGACTCCGTCGCCGCACTTGCCATCCGCGCCGTTGACGCCGCCAGGGCCCACCATTGCAGTTGCCCCGCCGCCGGCCGTCTTGCCGCTGACCTGATTCCTCGACACATCCACCCCCGTACGGTGTTTCGCGCCAGCGTGTGCGACGAGCCGCGTCGCCGTTGACGGCGAGGATCACCCAAGCGGCACGACGCGCTGCGCGAAGATTGCCACACTGCATCGAATGTGAAAGTAAGGTGCTGTTCGTGGGCAGAGGCCTGTTAGCCAAGGGCCGCGGACGCTGGTTGGCGCTCGTGGCCTCGGTCGTCGTGTCCGCGGGCATGTTCTATGCCCAAGACTCGGAGTCTCGGTGCTGCGACGCGACCCCCGCGGCCGCCCCGACGAGCCAGGGATCTGCGCCTACCACCGCACCAACCGTCGCCAGCCCCACGGAGGCGGACTTGTTGGCGGCGAGCGCACCCGCCGCGGCTGCCGCTGCGCCGAACTTCCAGTTTCCGTTGCCGCCGGGTATCGCGCCGGAGAACGGGTTGCAGGTCCACACCATCCGGGCCGCCCGCGCCATCAGCGTGATGTTTCCCGAGATCACCACCATCGGCGGGTACCGGCAGGATGCCCTGAAATGGCACCCCAACGGTTTGGCGATCGACGTGATGATCCCGAACTATCACACCGACGAGGGGATCGAGCTCGGCAACCAGATCGCCGGATTGGCGCTGGCGAACGCGAAACGCTGGGGCGTGCTCCACGTGATCTGGAGACAGGGCTACTACCCCGGCATCGGCGCGCCGAGCTGGACCGCGGACTACGGCAACGAGACGGCCAATCACTTCGACCACGTTCACATCGCCACCGACGGCGGCGGGTACCCGACGGGGACCGAGACCTACTACATCTGATGCCTCGCCTTCGCCCGCGAGTTTGTCTCTGGAGACAAACTCGCGGGCGAAGGTTTCTCGCCGTCGTGCAGTGACGGGTGTCACCGTCTGCCCCGATACTGGACTGCGCTCACACCGAGCCTCGCCGCCCGCGATCAGGAGACACACATGTCAGGCAATCAACCGAGTTCGGGCAGTGCCGCCCGGGCATGGGCGATGGCCAGTTGCCGGCGTCGCTCAGCGTGACCACCCGGCGTCGCCCGCCATAGGGACACACCACCGACGTGGGCGCACGAGTCGGCCGGCAGGAGGGGAGCCGGCGAAACCCTACGCCTCCGTCAATTGTTTTTATGCGAATGCCGCCACGAGCCAACGTTTTTGTGCAAATGTCGCCACAATCCAAATATTCATGCGATCCCACTGTGTGGGCCGTCTGGGGGGTTCTCATCTCGATCCGTTTGCTTAGTGGTGTCCCCGGATGACGAGCGGGGAGGGCACGGGTGGCGCCGCCGAGCGGTCGGCATTGCGGGAGATACGTGACTGGGGTCGGCGCTACCTGGACAACCATCCATTGGCGTCACTGCACACGGTGGGCGGGCAGTTCGTGCTTGCCATCCACACTTTCCAGCAATTGTTTTCAGACATCGTGACCCGGCGATTCCAGTTCGGCGAGTTCATCCGCCAGGCGGCATTCATGGCCGGGACGGCCTTCACCCCAACACTTTTCGTGACGATCCCGATCGGCGTCACGTTGTCCATCCAGTTCAGCCTGTTGGCAGGTCAAGTTGGTGCCACGTCGCTGGCGGGTGCGGCGACGGGACTTGCGGTGATCCGGCAGGGGGCTCCGTTGGTGGCCGCGATTCTGCTGGCCGCGGCGGTGGGTTCGGCGGTGTGCGCAGATCTGGGTGCCCGGACGATGCGGGAGGAGATCGACGGGATGAAGGTGATGGGCGTATCACCGATCCAGCGTCTGGTCGTTCCGCGGTTCGTTGCCCTGCTGATGGTGGCCATCGCCCTTACGGGTGTGACCTGCTTCGTCGGGTTCGTCGCCGGCTACATGTTCAACGTCTACATGCAGAACGGCACACCCGGGTCATTCGTGGCGACGTTCGCCTCCTTCGCGACCGTGGGGGATTTGGTTCTGGCACTGGTGAAGTCCGTTGTCTTCGGGTCGATCGTGGCCATCGTGAGTTGCCACAAGGGCCTGGACACCCGTGGCGGTCCCGCAGGCGTGGCGAACTCGGTCAACGCGGCGGTCGTCGAATCGATCCTGCTGTTGATGGTGGTCAACGTCGTCATGACGCAGCTGTACGTCATCGTGTTCCCGCGAGAGACCCTGTAGCCATGGTTGCTCCTGCGCGTTTCCAGGTGCCGGGGACACACACAGTTCTGGCAGCAGCCAGGGCCGTGGAAGTGTCGGTGGCCAGAAGCGGTCACATCATGTACTTCTTCGGCACCATCATCCTGTCGCTCCCGACCTCGGTGCGGCGCTACCGCAAGGAGTTCATGCGGCTGCTGGCCGACATCTCTTGGGGCAACGGGTCGATCGTCGTCGGTGGCGGCACCATCGGGGTGGCCTTGGTGTTGGGTGCGACCGCAGGCGCGCTCCTCGGTGTCGAGGGCTACAACGCCTTGAATCTCCTCGGCCTCGGTCCGGCGACCGGACTGATCTCCTCGTTCGCCGGAACACGGGAGCTCGCGCCGATCATGATCGGGCTCGCGTTCTGTACACAGGCGGGGTGTCGTTTCACGGCTCAGCTTGGGGCGATGCGCATCAACGAAGAGATCGACGCCATGGACGTATTGGGGATCAACTCGATCGCCTATCTGGTCGCCACTCGGGCGGCGGCGGCCATCGTGGCGGCGATTCCGTTGTTCTTCGCCTGTTTGGCGACGGCGTATCTATCCACTCAATTGGTGGTCTTCTTCGCCGCAGGCCAGTCGTCGGGCACCTACCTGCACTACTTCGCTTTGGTGATGAACGGCCGCGACGTCGCTTACGCGACCATCAAGGCCGTCATCTTCGTGTTCGTGGCGTCCACGCTGCAGTGTTACTACGGCTACTACGCAGCAGGCGGCCCAGCCGGCGTTGGTGTGGCGGCCGGGCGGGCGATGCGATCGGCCATCACCATCGTGATCATCCTGAACATGTTGCTGACCATGGCCATGTGGGGCGTGGATGCAGGCGCAAGGTTCGGTGGATAGCGATGCCAAACGCCTTTGATACCAACAGCTATAGCCCGTCCACCCGCAAGCTCTTCGTGGTGGGCATCGGTTTCGTGCTGATCGCGGCGCTCATTGCGGCAGCATGCATCGCCAAGTCGAAGGGCGAGTTCGACCGGATCGTCCGGGTCAGCGCTGACTTGGTCAACGTCGGCGACGGCCTTCCGGCGAAGTCGGACGTGAAGTTCCGCGGGGTGCTGGTCGGTCAAGTGTCCGACGTCGAACTGGTCGGCAACGGCAGGCCCAACATCGTTCACATCGACATGAAGCCCGATTACGCCAAGGGCATTCCCAGTACGGTCACCGCGCGCGTCGTCCCCTCCAACGTCTTCGCGGTGTCATCGGTCCAGCTGATCGACAACGGCAACGCATCGTCACCCTTGCACGAAGGCGCGGTCATCGCCGAGGACACCAGCAGTTCGACGGTGCTGTTCCAGACCTTGTTGAGCAAGGTCAGGCGCCTGCTCACCAGTGCCGCACGCGACCCCGACGATCACACCGTCGGGGTCTTGGCGGCCGTCACGGAGGGTACGCAGGGCCGTGGTGACCAGATCGAGACAGCCGGTCGCGACCTGAATGAGATTGTCACCCAATTGAATACGGTTCTCAGCGATGGCGATGGGCCGTCGACGATCTCGGCGCTGACGGATGCGACCGCGGCACTGAAACATGCGGCACCCGATCTTTACGACGCCCTCGACAAGGCAATACCACCGATGCGGACGTTCGCCGAAAAGCGCTCGGAGCTGGCCGATTTCCTGTCGGCGGGTCTGCACACCGTGGGAACGCTTGCGGATTCGTTCGACCACCAGACCGACCGGCTGATCACCATCACCACCGAATTGACCCCGGTGGTCGGGGTGCTCGCCGACAATGCCGGTCAGTTTCCAACCATCTTCACCCGCCTGCAGAATCTGGCTGAGCGGTTCAACCACGCACGCGACCCGTTCACTCACCTGTTGACCGTCAAGGCGATCATCAGTCTGACACCGTCCCGAACGTACGTCCGCGCGGACTGCCCCCGCTACGGCGCGCTGGAGGGGCCGAGCTGTCAGACGGCGCCAGAAGTGCCTACCGCCCCGGCACTGTATCCGGCTTTGGGATCCATGGGCTATCCGCCGCCACCGGTTACGGAGAACCGGCCCAATTATGCGCCGCCGCGTGATTCGACGCGACACGCAGGAGAGGTTCCTGGCGGGCCGGGCAATGCTCCCCCACCGGGACCACCGCCGGATCAACCCGCGCCGCAAGCGCCGCTGTTGCCCGCCGAATCCGGACCACCAAGCGCGCCAGGCGATGTGCAACCCCAATCCGCAGGGATCGCCGGCAACGTGGGGTCGGTCGGCAGCGAGCAGGAGAAGGCGCAGTTGAGTCAAATCATCGGCGGCCAGGCGAACGCTGCGACGCAGCTGTTGCTGGGACCCGTCGTACGCGGAAGCACGGTTCACATCGCGCCCGATCCGGGAGGTAACCAGTGAGCTATCGCAAGCCGCTGATCGGACTGGTCTTGTTCATGGTGTTGGCGATCGTCGTCACCTGGCTGGTGTCCGCCACGCTGCTACGGTCGGTTTCGGGCTCGACCAATACGTATTCCGCTGTGTTCAGCGATGTTTCGGGGCTGCATCCCGGCGACGACGTCCGCGTCGCCGGCGTCCGGGTCGGCCGGGTGGAGTCCATGGACCTGGACGGTTCCGTAGCCCGGGTCACCTTCGAGGTGCAACGCGACCAAACCCTCTTCACCAACACGGTGGCGTCGGTGACCTATCAGAACATCATCGGACAGCGTTACCTGGGGTTGTCGCCAGGCAACTCCCCCGACCAGAAGATTCTGCCGAATAACGGGCAGATACCGCTGGAGCACACCGAGCCGTCATTCGACATCACCTACCTGCTACGCGGATTCGAGCCGCTGTTCACCCTGCTCGATCCCAAACAGGTCGACAATCTGACCAACGGAATCATCACGGCACTGCAAGGCGACAACGGCTCGCTGCTGTCAGTGATCACCCAAACCTCGGCGTTGGCGGAAGTGTTCGCGGGGCCCGACGAGGTCCTCGGCAACGTCATCACGAACCTCAACACCGTAGTGACGAACCTGGCCAACCAGAACTCCAATCTGCAGACCGTGATCACCCAAACCCGAGACCTGATGGCCGGCTTGAGCAACAGGCGCCAGGAGTTGGCGGCTTCCGTGGGTTCGATCTCGGCGACCGTGGGACGGCTGGCGACGATCACGACGAACATTCAGCCCGATTTGCATGACTTCATCACCCGCGAACCCGGTTTCGCCTCCCACATGACAGGCGACGGCAGGCAGCGGTTTGCCTATCTAAGCGCCAACATTCCCGCGCTGCTCAAAGGTGTTGCGCGAGCGACTCAAGAAGGTGCCTACGCCAGCATCTACGTATGCGACGTCAACACGACCATCTTCGCGTTCCTCGGCCGGCTGATCCCGTCGATCGTCCAGCACGCCACCCCCGGCGGCATCATCAACCACACACCGATCTGCAGGTAACCCCCAATGTTGCAACGATTCAGACTCAAACGGCCCTTGGACGATTACAACAAGACGTGGATCGGCGCCATCGCGTTGGGCGTCATCGTCGCGGTGGTGGCAGCGGTCCTCGCGATCGGCAAGCTGGACATTGGCAAGACGGAGTACACGGCGGAATTCGCCCAAGCCGCCACCGTCAGCTCGGGGGATCAGGTAACCATCGCGGGCATTTCGGTGGGCAGTGTCACCGGACTGGAGCTCGCCGGCGACCACGTGAAGCTGAGATTGGCGATCCGCAAGGACGTCCGGTTGGGCGCCGATACCAAGGCGGCCATCAAACTGACCACGTTGCTGGGGTCCCGATACGTTCAGATCTCCCCCGGCGGAACGGGCGATCTAGCACGCCGCACGATTCCACTGGCCAACACGTCGGTTCCGTACGACCTGCAGAAGACCCTTGCCGATGCCACCACCACGTTCGACCAGGTCGATGCGGACCGGATCGCCGAATCCTTCACGACGTTGTCGCACAACCTCGATGGGGTTCCCGAGGCACTACCGGAAGCCTTGAAGAATCTGCAATCGCTGTCGGCCATCATCGCCGGGCGTCGCGATCAGATCGGCAGCCTGCTCTCCAGCACGGACTCCCTCACCACCTTGATTCGCAACCAGAAAGCCGATATTGGCTCACTAGTCGTGCAAGGCCGAAACCTGTTGAGCGAGATCACCTCACGTAGAGACGCGCTTCAACGCCTCCTCGCCAACACCACGGCACTGGTGGGCACCATCAAGACCGTCCTCAACGACGAGCCGGGCGTCAACGCGACGCTGGACAGCGTCCGCGACCTCGGCCGGATGTTCGCCCAGCACGATGATCTACTGCGCAGCATTCTGCAGACCGCCCCCATCCCGATGCGAAACCTGGCCAACGCCACCGGCAGCGGCACCGCCGCCGAGGTGGCCCTTCCCGCTGGTGTGCTGATCGATTCGTGGATGTGTGCGATCAGCGGGCGTGCCCAGCAGTTCAATCTCGTCGAGTACTTCCAGGACTGCGAATGAACCGCAAACTCGTGTTCGGCGTGATCACCCTCGTTGCCGTCGCCGCCGTCGCAGCATTCGTCCTAGTGCCACGGGTGACACACGGTCCGATGACGGTGACCGCTCAGTTCCAGGACGCCGTCGGACTGTATGAAGGCAACGCCGTGTCGGTGCTCGGGATGCAGGTCGGGCACGTTGCGAGCATCGTGCCCAAGGGCGGCTACGTCGAAGTGACGCTGTCCATCGACAACGGCGTCGACGTCCCCGCAGACGTGCAAGCCGTGACGGTGTCCACTTCGATTCTGACCGACCGGCACATCGAACTCACCCCCGCGTATCGCAGCGGACCGAAGCTGCGCAACGGAGACCTGCTGAGCCTGGGGAGAACTCGCACACCCGTCGAATTCGACAAGACCCTTGCGATGGTGGACAAGCTGTCCACCGCACTTCGCGGCGACGGCCAGGGCGGAGGGCCCGTGGCCGACCTCGTCGACATCGGCTCGAAGATCACCACGGGCAATGGCCCTGACATCAAGGCCACGCTCGATCAACTCTCCAAGGCGCTGCGCTTGGGTTCCGACGGTGGGGCCCAATCGAAGGAACAGATCCAGACCATCGTCAAGAGCCTCGACGAGCTGACCCAGTCAGCCACCGACAACGACACCGCGATACGCGAATTCGGGTCGAATGTACGGCAGATCAGCGACATCCTCGCTGCCGAGAACCTGGGCACCGGTAGCACCGGGGCGAAGATCAATCAGATTCTCGCGCAGACCACCTCGCTATTGGAGAAGAACCGTGACGGGCTGAAGAGCACCACCGCGGATTTTCAGACCATCACCAAGGCGATCGTCGACTACCGCCGGGAGCTGTCCGAGTTCTTCGACGTCGCACCCCTGGCGATCGACAACGTATCGAACATCATCGACCCCATTGCCGGGAGCGCCCGCGTGCATCTGACGCCCGACAAGCTTCTGGGCAACGGTCAGTTGGGCAAGGAGATCTGCAATCTCATGGCCCTCAAACAACTCGGGTGTGGCACGGGAACGCTGCGCGACTACGGCCCGGACTTCGGCGTGATGGGGATGCTCGAACTGATGGCGGGAGCGCCGCAATGATGCTTCGCACCGTCCGATGCGCGACCGCGCTCGGTGTCGTCGTCCTCCTGTCGGGATGCGGGGCGGGGCTCGAGAGCCTGCCCCTGTCGGCCCCGTCGGGCAATGGCGGCAGTTATTCGGTGACCGCCGTCTTCACCAACGCGCTCAACCTGCCCGCGCAGGCAAAGGTCAAGCTGGACGGCGTCGACATCGGCGTCGTCGATGCCATCTCGGCGAAGGACTTCACCGCGCGGGTCACCATGAGCATCCGCGACGACGTGCCACTGTCCACCGGCTCTACCGCCGAATTGCGTTCGGCCACACCGTTGGGCGATTTGTTCGTTGCCATCCACACCGACCCGAAGCAGACCGGCAGTGCCGCGCGACTCCGCGGCGGGGACACCATCCCACTGGCCTCGACATCGGCCGGTGCAACGGTCGAGGAGCTGCTCAGTTCGGCGGCGGTACTCGTCAACGGTGGCGTGGTGCGCAACGTGACCACACTGCTCAACGGTGCAGGCAAGGCGGTTGGCGGCCGCGGCGACAACGTCGCGACGTTGCTGCACGAGTCCAGCGCGTTGATCACCCGGCTCAACGCCCGCTCAGCACAGATCAAGACTGCACTCGACAACACCTCCGATCTGACCACCACGCTGTCGCAACGGCAGAACACGCTCGACCAGGCGCTCGCCGCGGCCGCACCAGCGATGACCACCATCGCCGAAAACCGGGACCAAATCGCCGATCTCACCGACTCGGTGGCACGCATCACCCGGCAACTGCAGCGGTTCCCGTCGGTACAGGGCACCGACACTCGCAGCCTGATCAGCGACCTCAATCACCTGTCCGCCGCATTCAACGACGTCAGTGTCGATCCCAACCTGTCGCTGACCGCGTTGAACCGAATACTTCCGCAGATCTTGAAGCTCACGGCCGGAACGAACATCACGGGCGCAGGCGAAATCACCCAGTTGGCGTGGGGTTCACTGCCCGACATGAACTATCCAGGCGATCCTCAATTCCACGGTCCCGACGGCACCGACTACCACGCCATGATCGGCAGCCTGCGTTACGAGTGGAACCTGTTGCTCGACAAGATCTACGGGCCCAACCGATGAGCGGGCCAGGCGTCGCCGAGCGGTCCGCACGGCTGGTCGTCGACGGTGTGCGAGCAGCATCCGCGCGCCGGATCACCGTCGCGGTCATCGGTCTGATTCTGACGGTCGTCATTGCACTCGGCTACATACTGATCGGGTCTCTGCGTATCAACCCCGCGCGTTCGACGATCGCGGTGCACGTGGTGCTGCCCCAGTCGGGGGGCCTTCTTGCCCAACAGGACGTCACCCTGCGCGGAGTACCCATCGGGAGAATCGCCTCCGTCCAACTCTCTGGCAGCGGCGTCACGGCGGTCGCCGACATCGACGCCGACGTGCAAGTCCCCAAGAACAGCGCCGTGCGGGTGTCCGGGCTCTCCCCCGCCGGTGAGCAGTATCTGGACTTTCGACCCGACACCGACGGCGGACCGTATCTCGCTGACGGCGACACCGTCGCGGAGAAGCAGACCGGGGTGCCGGTGCCGTTCTATCAACTCGTCTCCAACGCCGAGGGCACACTCAATCAAGTCGATCCGGCCAAGATCGAGGCGATGACCAAGGAGCTCGGCGTCGGACCCCAGGCTCCCGAGAAGCTGGCGGCTCTCGTCGATGGAGGCGCCTTCCTGATCACCACGCTGGACTCGGTGCTACCGCAAACCGTCCGAACCCTGCGTAACAGCCGCACCGTCCTCACCACGCTGGCTGACGTGGGACCCGGCCTCACCGCGACATCGCTTGACCTACAAGGGATTCTGACCGGCGTGAACAAAATGGACGGCGGTTACCGCAAGCTGCTCGATACCGGCCGGGCACCCCTGACTCAGCTCGACCACGTCATCGCCGACAACTCCGACACCATGGTGCAGCTCCTCGGAAACCTCACCACCGTCGCTCAGCTGTCCTACGTCCGGGTGCCCGCCTTGAAGGAGCTGTTCCCGGGACCCGAGCAACGCGGGTCGATGATCGACGCGGTCAGCTCGATCTTCCACGACGATGGCGGCGTGTGGGTCATTGCAGACATCTACCCGCGCTACACCTGCGACTACAAGCTGCCAAGGCACGCTCCCTCGCAGGCGGATTTCGTGGAGCCCTACCGCAACACCTACTGCGACAACCCAGACCCCGCAGTACTGGTGCGCGGTGCGCGCAACGCCCCACGCCCACCCGACGACGACACAGCCGGACCGCCGCCCGGCTACAACCCGCTCGCCACGACCGATCCCGCCCCGGTTCTGCCCAATTCCATCCCGACGCCGTACGGTGGTCCGCCCCCGAACCTCGTCCCGCCGAACTAGACCAACCTCCAGGAGGAATGGGTGTTCAATCGAACCACCACCAAAGACGTGTTCGACAAGATCGTCGAACACGAGAGCGAAGCCGACATCGACATGCCAGACGACAGTGAAGACACTGCAGTAGACGAATCTGAAGTAGACGACACCGCAACGGTGCAGGACGCTGCCGCGACCGATGGCGCCGCGGCCGATAATGCTGCGGCAGAGGAAGAGTCGGACGCAGCAACCGATGGCGACGATGACGCCGACGCACCGACGCCGCCCAAGAACAGGAAATGGCTTCGCCGTGCCCTCGTCGGCACCGCAGTTGTCCTGTTCGTCGCCGCGGTGGCGCTGGCGGGGTTCTTCGGGTGGCAGCTCAAACAGGAACGCGACGTCGACGCCGCCGGTCGTGCCGCGCTGGACGTGGCGAAGAACTACGCCGTCGTCCTCACCAGCGTCGACAACGGGAAGATCGACGAGAACTTCGCCCAGGTGCTCGACGGTGCCACCGGTGAATTCAAGGACATGTACAGCCAGTCCGCGGCCCAATTGCGTCAGCTGCTCATCGACAACAAGGCGGTCAGCCACGGCACCGTCGTCGATGCGGGCATCAAGTCCGCGACGAAGAACAAGGTGGAGGTGCTGATCTACGTGGATCAATCGATCAGCAACACCGTGAACCCGGATCCGAGGATCGACCGCAGTCGGGTCACCATCACGATGGAACGCATCGACAATCGTTGGCTGGCAAGCAAAGTCGACATCAAATAGCCATGGCTGCAAGAGTCTTCATCTCGGGCGTCGTCGCCGCCCTCTTCGCGGGTGCTCTGATGTGGGCGTCTCCTGCCACTGCGGACACCTCGTGCGGCGCGGTGCTTGGCGGGGCCTGGGATGACCACGACGGTTCCTGCGCGACCCAGCTGACCTCGCAGCGCCAGGCCATCATGACGATGACGATCGGGTATCCACGGGAGTTGGTCGACGATCCGACCGCCGGTCCGGCGGTGCGCGATTACCTGCGCAACCGCGTCGATAGTTGGCGGACCACGGCAGTCACCATGGTGCGCGCCAACGAGGCGTCGGTGGATTCCAAGGTGTACTCGCACGGGCCGGTGACATCGGTTGTCTTCCACGAGTATTGGTGGAGTGTCGGCAACATGCAGAACAACGCCTACCACACCTACTCCTTCGATTTGGCGTCCGGCAGGCGGCTGCAACTGGCCGATCTCGTCACGTCGCTGGCGGCGCTGTCTCCGCTCGTCCGGCCCTATCTGGACCCGGTCCTGGACGCGGCGCAACCACCGCACGATCCGGGGACCTACCCGTTCACACCGGACAAGTTCGAACCGCAGCCCGACGGCTCCGGGTACTCGAGCAACTACCGGGCGTTCGCACTCACCGGTGACGAATTGGTCCTCTACATGCCCGATGCGCCGATGCAGCACGAGAATCCTTGGCCCCAGGATCGGTTCGTGTGGTCGATGGACGGCGGCACGGTCGAAGTCCACGTTCCGCTGAGTGCACTGACCTCGGTCCTGCGTCCGCAGTACCGGTAACCCGCGACGCAGTTACTACTCGTGTCGAGAACCAAGTGTAAAGCGCCACCAACGCAACACTCTCTGCACTGATCGTAAAGTCGGACACCTCACGTTTTATCACCTGTCACAATGTGTCGTGCCATTCGACCTTCCGCCGATCGCGCCGGACGCACAACTCCTCACCCGGACACTGCGGCGCCTCCCCGAGATCGCCGCGAACGCGGTCGCCGCCGCGCAGTTGGCGGCGCCGGAAGCCGGATCAGCGGGCGGCCATTTCGAGGCGGAGATCGCCGCAACAACGGTTACCTCGGCTCGACTCTTCCTGGAGGGGCTCATCGAGCAGCGACCTCTGACGCGAGCGGACCTGTCCGAATACATCGCGCAGGTCACCCGCCTCGCCGAGGACCGGGTTCCGCTGCCCGTCCTCGTCGCCGGGTTCTACGGCGGAATGACGGTGTTCTGGTGCGGTTTCGCCGACACCGCGACGCCAGAGGACGCCTCGGACCTGACAGCACTTGGATCACATTTCATGGCGTACCTGGAGCTCCTGGCCACCGTGTGCGCCGACGTCTACATCGAGATTCAGCAGGACGTCTTCGGCGCCGAGCGCGACACGCGCCGATCGCTGTGCACCGCATTCCTCCGTGGCGAGCCCGTCGACGGTCTCGCCGCACGGGCAGGCGTCCGGGTCGACGCCGCGTACGACGTCGTTGCGATCGATGCTGCTTCCGAACTCGCATACGCCGACCCGTTGATCGGGCGCCGCCAGATGCGCTGGGCGCAGGAGGTACTCGACGACGCCTGCGGTGAGACAGTGCTCAACTCGTTCGATGGCGGCACGGGCATCGCACTCCTGCCGGTCCATGCAGGCCCGTCCTGCGAGCGGGATAGCCGCGCCGAGAAGATCGTTCGCCTACTCGCACAACGATTCCGGGTCGACGTCTTCCTTGCCGAAGAGCCGTCGACCGCGGTCGACGCGCTGCCAGACGTGGCGCAGCGGTGCACCGACGTAACCGATCTCGTCCGGCGACTCGGCCGACCAAGCGGCGTGTACCGGATCGAAGACGTGTTGCTCGAGTACCAGATCACCAGAGCCGGCCCGGTGCGAGAGCTTCTGGCGGAACAACTGTCTCCACTGGACGGACAACCACATTTGATGGACGCCCTGACTGCACACATCCGCCACGGCGCGGACCGAAAATCCGCCGCATGCCAGCTCCACATCCACCCCAACACGTTCACCTATCGGCTACGCCGGATCGCCGAACTGACCGGCATCGACCCCACCCAGCCCGACGGCTCTCGCCTGCTCGCCGCGGCGATCACGGTTCGTCGGGTCGTCGGCGCCGACGGCAAGATCTAGCCAGCGTCAGTTTTGCGGCGACTTTTGCGCGCGCCGATTCCCGGGTAGCCGGTCCACGAACCTGCCGAGTCGGAGGACGGTGTTGTCGAGCGGGTCGACGATCTCGGTGAGCCGCTGCAGCGTGGGCAGGATCGCGACCAGTTCGTCGATGCCGACGGCGAGCTTCTCTGCGTGGGTGTCGATGCCCTTCGCCGCGGTACTCAGGCCCGAGATCTCGTCGGCGATCTCGCGTGCGTTCTGGTCGATCCCCGCCGCGCTGGCACCGAGCTCGGACAGGCTGCCTGCGATGACCTCGGCGGACCGTCTGAGCTCGGCGACGTCGTCGAGCAAGGACCCCGCCCGGTCGATCAGCGTCGCCAACGCGACCACCCGCCGCGCCGTTTGCTGCACCGAGGCGCTGGTCCACGTGAAGACCCTGCGGAACCCGGGGATGGCGTCGAGGTCTACCTGCGGCGGTGAGTAGCCGATCAACTGCATGCCGTTGATTGTGCGCTATGCCACTTCGCGTGTGACGCGGTCACTCCACGTAGGCGCGACTGGCAACGTTTCCCGACGGTGGTGCAGATACTGAGATCGGCGAGCTTTCGACGGGCGACGGCTTTCCCCTACCTCGCCATCACTGCAGTTCAGGGTTGACGACATAGTCAATATTGGATGCACGGACCGAGCCTTCCGCGGTGAGATCTAGCGAACCGCCAGCGAACCACGCATCATGGGCCGTAGGCTCCACGCCAGCGCACGATCACCCGGGGGAATCCTTGATTTCGCAGCCATCTCTGACGCCTGGCTGGTATCCAGACCCGACCGGCACCGCGCGGCGGGCGTACTGGAACGGTCGAGAATGGGGATCGCCGCCACCCAAGTCGCCATTCAAGAAACGGGTGTTCATCGTCGTCGGCAGCATTGTCGGCGGACTAGTCGTGTTGGGATTCCTTGGCAACATTGGCTCCGCCGGCGACACTGCCACACCAACGGCATCGATCCTGACGAAGACGGTGACGGTCACAGCCCCGCCGCCGATATCGACGGTGACGGTCGTGGCGGCTCCCCCGGCCCCCCGCTTCGAACCGCCGGTTCCCACGTCGTATCCGCCGATCGAAGCGCCGCCTCCTCTGCCACCGGTTGGACTCCTAATGCCTCCGATCCCGTCGAGCGCGTACTACGGGAGTTGCGCGGCGGCGCGTGCCGCCGGCGCGGCGCCCCTGCACGTTGGCAAACCCGGCTATCGCCCAGGTCTGGACCCGGACGGCGACGGCGTCGCCTGCGGATGACGCCGTTGGAACAGTGGCAGATTCGAGTACTCAGGCACCAAGCCGGAAGGGCGGGTACTCGTCCGTCGCGAGCATGAATGCGTAGGCGACCACCCGGTTACTCCAGCGGACGTAGCCCACGATGAAGTCGAACAGAGGACGGGGGTACCGCCCGGTGATCACGATGGCGAACCAGGCGATCACGACGGCAACCAGCGACGCCACGGTGAGCACGAACAGCACGATGTAGTGCGGAATGGCGAGCAACGGTTTCACGATGGGCAACCAGCGGTTCAACTCCCGTGAGGCATCCGGGTAGCGGACCGTCAAGTGAACGGCTTGATCCTCGTCCGTCGACGGGTACTCATCGCGGAGGAGATAGAGATAGGCCGTGAGCCGACTTTCCAGCTTGAGAAGCCCGACGTTCCAGTCGAACCACCAACGTGGGTACTTGCGGCGGAAGACGATCATGAGCAGGGGCGGCAAGACGAGGAAGCCGCCAAAATACGAGATGTTGGGCAGGGTGACGGTCCAAGGCTCAACTCCCCATGACGCAGTCATTTCTGCAGATTCGTTGGGCCAGACGAGAAGTCCCACCAGGACGAGGATCGGCAACGCAAGAACCAGACGGAACGCCGTCTTCCAGCGGCTGAGCTGCTGCGGATACTCGACGTCGAAGGTCAAGGCATAAGCGTCGTCGATAAGCGGGTTCATCGTCGTACCTTTCACGTGCAGTGGAGTGAAGTTCGGACAGGAATCAATGATCGGCGATCACTGGGTGCGCGAACTTGGAGGTTTCATGGAGATCAGGTGGAGATTCCCGCCTGAACCAATCGGGATCGCAAGCCGTCCGAACCCCTACCCGCCGTTCACCAACTACGGTGTCGCCAGCAGTGAATACTGGGCTGCGGCACGCAGTCTCGCGTCGGCCTCGTCGGCGCCGTACACGCCGGCAACATAACGGTCGTACACCACGTAGCACTCGAACTTGAATCCCGGTGCATCCGTCGACGCGTCGGGCTTCAACGCGAAGCACTTGGAGTCGGATAGACCCCGCACGCCGTCGACGGGATGGTCGACGTGTTCATCCGTCGCGATCTCCTTGTCCATCAACGTGATCGCTGCGTCGTGATCCCGCGCGCGGAGCAGGCTCGAGCCGCCCAAGTTCGGGTCGATCCACACGGCAGCCTGGTCGACCCCGGCATTCTCATAGGTCCGGTCTGTCCTCTCGCGCTTGCTCTGGACCTGGCCGGCGCCGTTGGGTCCATAGCTGGCAAAGGTGGTGGACAGGGTCGGTACGGTCCCCGGGGTGAGGTCGACCAACCGGCCGATGAGACCCTCTGGATCCTTGGGGAGCTTCGCGATCCGATCCACCGGGGTCGGCTGAAAACGGTCGATCATCGGAATCTCCAGATCGAACGTCTTCTCCACCATTCCCGTCAACGTCTCCAGATTCGGAGTCGGATTGGCGACGAGCAGGTGAATGACGAAGACGTCATGCGCGAGGGTAGACGCCATGGACGGGCGGTTCGGACGCCAATGCCCGTGGGCCGCAGGATACTTCGTTATCGGCACCGGCACATTCTCCGGACTGACGGCGAAGTCCGCCGCATCCATCTCGACCGCGGCGTTCTTGGCAGCCGTCGCATCCGGGAATCGCAACAGCGTGATGATCACCGACTTCAGGTCTTGATCTGGCGTTTGTGTACCCGAGGTGTTCAACTCCGTGTTGCTCGCTACGAGCAGATGCCCAGCGATCATCCCGTATTTGGCGAGGACGGGGGTGACAATTGCCTCACCGGTCCCCGAGATGGTCGTCGCGACATCCGCCGGCGTGGTGAGCGGATTGAGCGCCGTCAGTTTCACCAAAGTGGGATCGATGCTCAACGGATCGGCAACCGCCTCCGCCATCCGGATCGCCTCCGCCATCCGGCCTTCGTCCTCGGAAGCCACCTGACCCAGCCTGCGGGGCATGGTCAGATACTTTCCGGTGTCCAGCGTCGACAGATCGACCACTGGCGGTTTCGACGTCGCCGCCAGAGGCGAAGCCGTTCCGCCGCTGTGGCCACACCCCGCCAACATTGCCGCCGAGATTGCAGCCATCACAGCGACCCGCGATATCGCACCTAACATTGCTCACTCCCCCTGCTCGAATTTCCCCCTGTGCCGCCCGGCCTCACAGCGGAGCATCCAGGAACCAGTGGTCGTACACGTCTTGTCCGCTGGTGCCGTCGTTTCCGTTGGCGACGACCGTACAGAAGGTGCGCGTCGGGCTGTCGAAACTGATGGCTACGGCGCCGGCACCGTTGTGGTTTCCGTACATGATCTGACCTGCCCCTCCGCCACGCGACCATTGTTCGGTGCGCGGTGCGGTGAGTGTGTCGGCGACACCTGCGAGCGTTTGCGGTGTGCGGTCGCTGTTGCAGATCACGATGTAGTTGGCGACGTACTTGGACTGTGCGCCCCTCGCGGGAATGCACACGAGCCGTGCGACGGGCACTGCCGTTTCAACCCCGTCGATGGGCTCGAACCGAATGTCGGCGGGTTGACACGTGGCCCCGAGGTAGGCCGTGCCGGACGGCGAGTCCGGCATCAGCCCAGGCAGGGCTTTGGCCACGAATTCGTAGGCCTGCCATGGACCGGCGGGGGCCTCGGTGGACGGGGTTGGCGCCGCGCTCGAGGTGCCCGCCACAGGAGTGTCGTGCGGCTGCCCGCCCCGCAGCACCACACTTGCGGCGACCACCAGTCCGACGACCACGGCCACCACCGCTGCGCCGACGATCATGCCGCGCTTCCTTCTCGGTGAACTGGGTGCGTGCCCGGGAGCCGCAGGTGGCAAGGCACCTGAGGTGGGAACCCTGGTGTCGGCCATATCCGCGGGCATCATCGCCCCGGCGTAGGCGGTCGCGGCATGTTCCGGCGAAATAATCGAATGAGGCCGAGTGACAGCGGTATTCGAAGGATCCGGGTATGACGGGTAATCCACGGCCAGCATCGTCGCCGCGCTCGACGCGTCGCCGCCTTCTGACCGCAGCAACGCGGCCTGAGCCGCCGCTGCGAGCTCGCGGCACGACCGATACCGGTGCTCCGGATCCTTGGCCATCGCTCGCGCGATTACGTCGTCCATCTCCGTCGGCAACGACGGATTCTCCAAAGTGATCTGAGGCGGTGGGTCGGTCAAATGTGCGTGCATGACGGCGATTTGGGAATCCCGAGGGAACGGAAACGAACCTGTCAGCATCACGTACAACGTGCAGCCCAGCGAATAGATGTCGCTGCGCGCGTCCAGCTCCCGCCCGGCGATCTGCTCGGGCGATGCGAACGGCAGTGTCGCCGGGATCGAGCCTGCGTTCGTCAACGCCGACGTCTCTTCTAGTGCGCGGGCAATGCCGAAATCCGTGACCAGGACGTGGTCGCCCTCATCGGGGTCCTCGGCGACCAGGATGTTCGCCGGTTTGACGTCTCGGTGCAACAGTCCACGCCGGTGGGCGCTGTCGAGACCCTTCGCCGCTTCAGTGAGAATGAAAGCCGCCCGACCGGGAGTGAGCACGGACGAACCCCGCTTGATCAACTGGTGAACATCCACGCCATCGACGTACTGCATGGCGATCCACAGTTGATCGCCCTCGACGCCCCGGTCGTACACCGACACCACGTTGGGGTGGTCCACCCGCGCCGCCAGCTCGGCCTCGCGTTCGAACCGCGCCCGGAACTCGGGGTCGGTACCCACGTGCTCACCCAGAACCTTCAAGGCAACCCGCCGAGGCAGGCGCGGATGCCGTGCCGCATATACAGTGCCCATGCCGCCCACACCCAGCCGGCGCTCGATGCGATAGCCGGCGAACACAGAACCCGGATTCATACCCATGATGGCCCCAACACATCGACCCCAGATGCCTTCTGCGGCCAACTTCGATACTGCAGCGGCTCAGCTGAATTCGACTGCATTGCTCACCTGCAAGTCGCTTTGATACCCGATCTCGATGACCGCCACGACCTGACTGGGCCCTGCGGAGATCTCATAGGATGGACCGATGCACATCGAGGACTCGCCGTAGATCCAGATCCCGTCGACTGCGCCGAGGATGTCGTTCGTCTTCGGGTCCACGAAGCCCACGGTGAACGGTGTGTCATCGGGAACGCCGGTGACGAGGAACCTCGCATGCACGACGTCACCGGGCTGGACCCCAGTCAGATGGTTGAGATCGTTCTCATCGCGCGGTGACCCGCACTCATCAGGATCACCATTCTCGAGCCCAGCCTTGTTCCAGCCAGCCGATTTCGCAGTGGCTCCGTCAGGCAGGTGCTTGATCTTGTCGAGGTAGGGCGAAACATATTTCGAATCGCCGCCATCGCGGGCGATCTTGATGACGTCGGCGGCGAGCACGCTCGGCCTGACCAGATACGAAGCCGCCGGTTCGTCCTCCTGTCCCTTACGGAACTGAGTGTTGACGGCAATCAATTCGCCTGCGGAGTTGATCGACGCACCCCCGGAGTTGCCGTGCGCGATCCGCTCGGTCGTGTCGATCCAGAACCGTTCGGTGTTGGTGCCGTAGTCGCGTTTGAAGGCAGAGACATCACCACTGGTGACGGTCAGCGGACCGACGATGTGTTCGTCGCCGGTGAGACCCGGGTATCCAAGCGCCGTGATGCGGTCGCCGGTCTGCAACGCGTCGCTGTTCCCGATCGGCACCGGTTCGGGCAGTGCGAGTTTGCCGGAGTCCAGCGGTGAGCCGTCGGCATTCGCATCTATCTTGATCACCGACAAGTCGAGGTAGCCGTCGGAAACCACTGGAGTGGCACGGTATTTGGCTACAGCGGGGGTGTTGTCATCCTTGGCGAATGCCACCTGGAGGAACGCCGGATCATGATCTGGCACGCCGCCGCCCGTGAGCCCCTTCGCAGTTGGCTTGGCCACGTGCGCATTGGTCAGGATCAGTCCCTTGGAGTCGATGACCGTCCCCGAACCCGTCCACTCAGGAAGGCCGCTGGCGTCGAGCGCGATGATCTGCACGCTGGCCCGCTTCGCCCGCGCCAGGTTGGCAGCGCTCAGCGTGTCGTCGTGCGTAGTCCCACCGGTCAACAACACCGTCGCGGTGACCCCGCCAGCGACGACCGCCACGACCGCGGCGGCTGCGCCCCAACGCGCGACCGTTCTGCGCCGACGCTTGCCGACGATCGCCTTCTGCGCCGATGCGACGTCGGCCACCGGCACCAGCGTGAGCTGATATCCGGCGTCCGGGTGGCCGAGTTGCACCACCGTCTGCTCGGTGAACTTCTTCTCCTTGACGCGTTCGCCGTCGATGAACGACCCGGAGTTGGAGTGGTCGACGAACCACCAGCCGTCGGATCGTCGGCCGATGTTCGCGTGGTAGCGCGACACGGCGGCGTCGTCGGCGACGACGTCCGATCGTGCGTCGCGGCCGATCCGTACCGGTTTGTCCGCGTCGAAACGCTTGTCGCCGTCTCGCGTGCGAATCAGTAACCCGTCGATGGAATGATCCGCCTGGGATTGACCGTGTCCGTAGATGTGGGTGCGCTGCTGGTCGGAGAGCATGACAGTGTGCTCATCCGCGAATACGGCCGTGCCTTCGTCATCGGGCGGTCCGTCGGCCGCGGCTTGAGGTAACGCGATGGTGATGTACGCGGCGACGCCATCTCTCACGGCCCCGAAGCGCACCGTCGTCGTCGCGCCGAGCGACACGTGCGTGACGCGCTGATCGTTGATCCAGGTGCCCCCGGCGCTGCCGACGTCGACGAGATCCCATCCCGTCGCCGTCGGTCGCAGCTCACCGTGACGGCGGGAAATGCTCGGGCTGTCCAGCACGATGTCGCTGTCGCGGCTACGCCCGATCCGCACTACCCGCTGCTCGTCGAACGACGTCGTTGTGCCGCCTGCAGCACTAAATTCGAGTCTGTGCACGTGAATCCCCACCCTTGGATGTCTAAGCCGGAGCGCGCCATAGTCCCTGCCGCACGTGGTGCGACGGCGTAGACCCCCCGGTCTGGCGCAACTTCGTAGAGGACACGTGGGCGAGGGCCGTGGCAGTTCACTTCACAGATAGAATGTGATGTACGTCACATCGATTGCCTTCAGGCGCGGTCGTAATCGTTGCGATCCGATGTGCGTCGATGCGGCGGGTCCTATCGTGACCACCATGCGCGCCTTCATCTTCGCCGTCGCGGCCCTGCTCGCATTCGCCCCAGTGGCCAACGCCACGCCCCAAGACGACCAGTACCTCGCCATCCTCAAGGAACGCAACATCGGCGGCGATCCCGACAAGCTCATCGGTTATGGGCTCGCCGCTTGCGACAACTACGGAACACCCGAACTCTTCGCAGGCCAGGTCGAACACATGCAAGCCATCGGCTACACCGAGAACCAGACGAAGGTCATCATCGGCTTGGGAATGCAGGCTTACTGTCCCGACAAGCTGCCCAAGGTCCCTGAACCAGGAGCCCCGGCCCCAGCTCCAGTTCCAACTCCAGGCCCGGCCCCGGCCCCGGCAGCCTGATGGACTTCGGCTGTCTCACAATGTGTCTCGCGGAACCGCTAGAGCGTGACGCGGGCTGCATCCGGCACTAGGTCGTGCAGTTCAGCTAGTGCGCTGTGTCGGCGATGACCCGTCGAGGGACGTCAGGGGGCGGTGACATCATGGCGAGCAGACTTCGGGTGAAGCGTCCGAAACGCTCAGCGGTGAATGCCTCGGGTTCCGAGACCAGCAGGCGGGCGCCCTGTTCCCCGACGGCGAGCAGCGAGAGTGCGGTCAGCTCTAGGTCCAGATCGGCCAGTCCGGGGCGGTGATCACGTCCCCACTCGAGCAGCGCGCGCAATTGAGCGAGGGCGAATGCCCTTGCATCCGAGAAGTTTTCGCGCACCTCATCCGGAGCTCCGTCGGCCGGCAGGAGCAGTAGCCGCCATGATTCCGGATTCGCTGCGACGGACTGCAGCAGATTCGTCGCTGCCGCGACCAGGATGTCGTCGAAGTCCGCCCCGTCGTCGAAGCCGGGCATCGCTTCGGTGAGCGCCGCGATCGCACGGCCGCGTTCCCGCTCGACCAAGGCCAGCAGTAGCGGTTCGACACCGGGATAGGCGGCGTACACACGGGGTTTGGCGAGGTCGGCCTCGCGCGAGACCGCTTCCATGCTGACCGCCTGGTAGCCGCCCCGGCTCAGTAGCCGCAGTGCGGCGTCGAGTACCTCTTCGCGTCGCACCTCGATCTGCATCCGTGGCTTGCGAGCACGCGGTGCGGCTGGACTCATGGCCCTGACGGTAGTCATCGTGGTCGTGATCCTCAGTAGAAGTTGCGTGTTCCCGGGCGCGGAACCGGGAGCTGGATGGGTCCATTGGCGAGCCACGCGCCGGCCGGCCACACCGCGGGGGCAACCCATGATGCAATGGCCCGTTTCACCTGATTGACCCGATCCGTTCCGCGCATCTGCCGCAGCGCCTTGGACGAGATGTCGCGGTTGTGGATGCCCCATTTTCGGCCTTCGTCGGCGCAGCGCTCGATCAGCTTGCGGCGCTTGGCCGGATCACTGGTCGCGCTCGCCGCGGCGATTGCGGTGGCGGCGTCGGTGGCGTCGAACACGCCGGAGTTCAATCCCCGCCCGCCCCACGGGGCGAAGAGGTGCGCTGCTTCCCCAGCCAGTAGAACTCGGCGGTGTTCGTCGGTGTAGGAGTCGGCGACGACCTGATGGAAGCGGTAGGTCGATACCCACTGAACGTGGTCGGCGTACCAGGGGCCCACGGCCTTGGAGATCCATTCCCGAACGCCTTCGGGGCTGGACAGGTACTCCACGTCGTCGCCCGGCAGGCACTGCAGGTCGACACGCATGCCTTCTGCGAACGGCATGTGCATGACGTTGCGCCCGTCCAATGCAGGGCTGTTGTAGTGGAAGTATCCATCCGTCGGCGTCGAGCCGTCCGGGTGCTGGTCGACGTCGACGATGATGAACGGCGTCTCGTCGGTGACGCCCTCCATCGTGACACCGATCGCCCTGCGCACCACAGAACGCGCACCGTCTGCACCGATCACGTACGACGCGGTGATCTGCTCGCCGGAGACCAAGGTGATCGTGACACCGTCCGGGTCGCTCTTGAGTTCCTCAACGGGGCAGTCCCAGCGGAACTGCACACCCGCCGAGATGCACTCGGCGTAGACGATCTTCTCCGTCGTGCGCTGCGACAGGCTGCTGGCGGCACGCGAAAACAGCTTGCTCGACGGGTCGAGATGTTGACTGAACACCCGGCGGTCCCCGTAGAAGGTGTGTGCACCCGTGGGCAGGATCCCCGCCTCGACGATCTGCCCGCCGAGGCCGGGCAGCACTTGATCCAAACGCCGGAGCGTCGGATACATCAACGCAATCGCCCGACTTCCCGGACGCGGTCGATCCTGGGGATCGGCCTCGAGAACAACCACGTCCAACCCCTTGCGAGCCAGGGCCAGTGCTGCGACCAAGCCCACCGGACCTGCACCGACGACCACACAGGGGTCAGGATCTGCTGTTCGATTCGACATTGAAGGTACCTCCGGGCTAGGGCTGAGAAAGCGCTGGTTGTCTCCGACAAGTTAAGTACGGATCCGTAGCTACGGTAGCGTACGCTTTGGACGTTGACAAGTGCCGCGCACCGGGAAGCGCACGATGGCGGTACCGCCCTCGACCGCGTCGACGAACGCCGGTTCATGCGTGCGGCGTCCGCGCCACTCGGCATGCCCATGAACGACGCGGTCGTCTTAAGAAAGCTGGAAGCTCTTGGTGGGCAAGTTCTTCGAGGGAGGCATCATGCTGAAGAACTTCGAAGAACACCCCCGTCGCCGGTACGTCGCGCCGTGGATCGTGAAGCCGGACAAACGGGTTCAGGGCTTATTGGACAATCCGCTCACTGAAGCTGTGCGTCCGACACCTGGAATGAAGCGTCCAACCCGCACGGCATAGTCGGCGTACCGCCGGCCGTGCGTGGATCGCAGGTACGGTTCCTCCACTACACGTACTTGCAACTCGATCGCGACGAGTAACAGCCCGAATCCGAACAGCGCCAAACCGTTTGGGGCCATCAACGCCACACCGAGACCGAAGACCAACATCGCGGTGAAGATGGGATTGCGAACCAAGCCGAACACCCCGCCGTCGACCAGCTGCGTCGTCTCGCTGGCGTCGACGCCGATGCGCCAGGAGTCACCCATCGACTCCTGGGCCCACAATGTCGCGGCGATGCCCAGAACGCCCGCAATCCCTCCCAGGATGCCGATCGCGGGATGATCGAGCACTGCAACCGGCGACAACACACCCGCCAGTTGCAGGACCGGCGCAACCACGCCAATGACGATCGCCACCACGAAGCCCACTCCGGCAAGCCATTCCAACGATCCGGGGCGACCGTGAAACCCCCGCATCCCCGTCGATCCAGTGCGGCGCCACTGCCGATAGCTGCGCCACCCGAACCCGGAAACGATGAATACGCCGTAGAGCGCGAGTGCTGCGATCGTCATGACGCGAGTCCTTCCGATGTGTGTGGCGACGGCGAAGCTGGCGTCATCTACACGGTGAAGTCGTCGGGCCGGTCGCCGAATCGCTCCGTCGTCCGTCCCCTGCCTCCGTAACCGCGTTTCACAATACATAGTGATATTCGCATATGTCTATGGGTTAGTGACACAGTTCTTTGCCCTCGCATTGCTGAGAGATTCGCTGCTAGCTGATTCCGCGTTCGTCTGGACTATGACTGGCAACGCCCTGTCGACGGTGGAGAGGGTGATTCCGTCGATCCTTCGACGAACCATCGCTCTCCCGAATACTGCAGTCGTTGCGGTTAAACCCGACACCATCGTCGACATCAACCGTCCGGATCTCGCGAATCCGCGACTAGATCCAGCAATCCTCCAGCGAAACACGCATCATACGTCGTAGGCTCCACTGACGGACGACGATGCGGTTTGCTCCAGGGCTTGAACTGACCCTTGTGAACATGCCAGCCCACGTGCGGCTTACGCACCATCGCCGGGGAAGGAAGTCTTTGACCACGCAGCCATCTCCGATGCCTGGCTGGTATCCGGACCCGACCGGCGCGGCGGGCCGGGCCTACTGGAACGGTCGTGAGTGGGGGTCTCCTCCACCCAAGCCGCCATTCGGCAGGCGGACCTTGATGATCGTCGGCAGCATTGTCGGCGGAGTTGTCCTATTGGCAGCGCTCGGCAACATCGGTAATGACAGCGATAGCGCCCAGTCAACGGCGTCGACCGTGACGCGGACGGTCACGGTGACAGCCCAGCCGCCGACGGTGACGGAGACAGCACTGCCGGCTATGGCGACGGTTACCGTCACGCAGGCGGCACCCTTGGTCCCCTTCTTCGAATCGCCGGCTCCCGCGTCCGAGCCGCCGGTCGAAGCACCGCCTCCCCTGCCACCGATCGCTCCGCCGGTACCTCAGATCCCATCGAGCGTGTACTACGGGAGTTGCGCAGCGGCGCGGGCCGCTGGCGCAGCCCCACTTCGCGTTGGTGAACCCGGCTACCGCTCAGGTCTGGACAGGGACAGCGACGGCGTCGCCTG
>Ga0137412_10000462_pt1 | contig 28487 bp, 26 predicted proteins | sample CZODoug2_1_16fun_FD_122160 | JGI IMG/M metagenome (GOLD analysis project Ga0137412, IMG submission 122160) | Vadose zone soil fungal communities from Angelo Coast Range Reserve, California, USA - CZODoug2_1_16fungal (Hybrid Assembly) | ecosystem: Environmental > Terrestrial > Soil > Vadose zone...
ACAACCCCATCCGGTTGGCGATCGGCTCGGCCACTCGCGCGCAGACCTCGGAGTGGTTCTCCGGGTCGAAGCCCTTGCCGATGTCGTGCAGCAGCGCGCCGAACAGCAGCAGATCGGGACGCGACACCTTCCGGCTCAGCCCCGCTGCCTGCGCGGCCGTTTCGAGCAGGTGGCGGTCAACCGTGTAGCGATGCACCGGATTGCGCTGCGCGGTGAAGCGCACCGCGTCCCATTCGGGGATCAGCCGGATCAGTAGCCCGGCCTGGTCGAGCGACTCCATGACCGAGATGCCGGCCGGCCCGGTGCCGAGCACCGTCACGAAGTCGTCGCGGGCGGCGGCCGGCCACGGCAGCGGCATCCGGGCCGACTCGGTGGCCAGCCGATCCAGCGTGAACGGGGCGAAGGGCAAGTCGTGTTCCGCGGCGGCCCGAGCAGCCCGCAGCATCAGCAGCGGATCGGCCCACGGGTCGGCGTCGCGAGCCAGGACGACCTCGCCGTCCTGCATCACGACGTCTTTCGCGAGTGGGGTGCGAGCCGGGCTCGCCGGCGTGAACCGCCCCAGCAGTAGGCGTCGCGCCGACAATCCGCTGCGGACGGGGCGCGCGAGCACCCGTCGCCACGCGGTGTCCAGGGCGTGCCCGACCGCCCGGGCGGCCTCGTTCACGGCGCGCAGCACCGCATCCGCCCCGGGCAGCCCCAGCGCCGCGCCGACGCCTGACTGCTCCTGCTGCACCAGGACGTCCTGGTCACGGCCGGTCAGCCGGTGCAGCTCGCCCCGGACGTCGAGCAGCGCGCGGTAAGCGTCGCGCACCGGCAGCCCGACATCGACCAGTTGCGCCCGGGCCAGGGCGTGCAGCGCCTGCGCGTCACGCAGTCCCCCGCGCGAGTCCTTCAGGTGCGGTTCGAGCAGGAACGCCGCGTCACCGGCCGTCTCGGCCCGCGCCTTGGACAGCTCGTGCAGCTCCCCGGCCCGCTTGCGCGCCGTGGCCCGCCAGAGGTCGAGCAGCCGTTCGCGCACGACGCTGGTGAGCGCCGCGTCGCCGGCGAGGTGGCGCAGCTCCAAGAGCCCGAGCAACGCCTTGATGTCCTCGCGGGCGACGGCGATCGCCTGCTCCGGGGTACGGACCGAATGATCGAGGCCCACTCCGCTGTCCCAGATCGGGTACCAGAGCGAGTCGGCCACGCGGGACAGCTCGCGGACCTTCCCGGTGTGCAGCAACACCAGGTCGAGATCGCCGTACGGCGAGGGTTCGCGGCGGCCCAGGCCGCCGACGGCCGCCAGCGCGGTGCCGTCGGGGATGGGTAGCTCGGCGAGCCACTCGTCGTAGGCGTCGGTCAGCGCGGCCCGCAGCGATTCACCGACGAGTCCGGGCCGGCGAAGTACACCGGCCCGGACCTCGTTGAGAGCGGTCCCGCGCTCAGATCGCGTCGGCGTCCCGCTCACCCGTTCGCACCCGCACGAGCGTGTCGACGCCGGTCACCCACACCTTGCCGTCGCCGATCTTGCCCGTGCGGGCGGCCTCGACGACCGCGTCCACCACCTTGTCCGCATCGATGTCGCTGACGAGCACGTCGATGCGAACCTTGGGGACGAGGTCGACCGTGTACTCGGCGCCGCGGTACACCTCGGTGTGGCCGCGTTGCCGCCCGAATCCCTGCACCTCGCTCACGGTCAGTCCCTGAACTCCGAGCACCTCGAGTGCCGCCTTCACGTCATCGAGCTTGAACGGCTTGATGACAGCGGTGACGAGCTTCATACGTCCACCCTCTCCTTGCCGGACGGCGCGGAGTGCGCGCCGTCGTCAGCGGCTGCGGTGCCGGTCAGGCCACCGGAGAGAACCGTCGAGAAGGAGTACGCCGTCTCGGCGTGCTCGGCCTCGTCGATACCGCTGACCTCCGCCTCTTCGGAGACCCGGAACCCGCCGGCCTTCTTGATAGCTGTGGCGATGATGTAGGTGAGGACGAAGGAGTACAACATCACCGCGCCCGCGGCGACGACCTGTTTCTCGAGCAGCGAGCCGCCGCCGCCGTAGAACAACCCGCGCTGCAGGCCGCCCGGTGTCGCGTAGCCGTGGTCGAAGCCGAAGAAGCCGATCAGGATGGTTCCGGTGAGGCCGCCGACGAGGTGGACGCCGACGACGTCGAGCGAGTCGTCGAATCCGAACCGGTACTTCAGAGCCACCGCCAGGGCACACAGGGCGCCGGCGATCACGCCGATCGCGATGCCGCCGAGCGGGCTGACGAACGCACAGGCCGGGGTGATCGCGACGAGTCCGGCGACCGCACCCGACGCCGCACCCACCGTCGTGGGCTTGCCGTCGCGGATCTGTTCGACCAGCAGCCAGCCCAACACACCGGCGCAGGTGGCGACCGTCGTGTTGGTGAAGGCCAGGCCCGCGATCCCGTCGGCCGCGCCCTCGGAGCCGGCGTTGAACCCGTACCAGCCGAACCACAGCAGCGAGGCGCCGAGCAGCACGAACGGTACGTTGTGCGGCTTCATCGGATCCTTGCGCCAACCGACCCGTTTGCCGAGCACCAGGCACACCGCCAGACCTGCGGCGCCGGCGTTGGTATGGACGGCGGTGCCACCGGCGAAGTCCTCGGCGTTGAGCTTGTTGAGGATCCATCCGGTGCCGAACACCCAGTTGGCGACCGGGAAGTACACGATCGTCACCCAGAGGGCGACGAACAACGTCCAACCCCAGAACTTCGCCCGATCAGCGATCGCGCCCGAGATCAGCGCCGGCGTGATGATCGCGAACATCAGCTGGAACATCGCGAACACGAGGACCGGCACCCCGGCGTTCAAGGTCGCATCGGTCAACGGGGCCCCGATCTTGTAGATCGGCCCGAAGCCCCAGACGCTGCTCAGCACATCCGGATTGCCGAGCCCGAACAGTTCGTGGCTACCTCCGATCAACCCGTCGCCGATATGTGGTCGGCCGAAGGCGAGCGAGAAGCCGTAGAGCGCCCAGAGGACGCCTACGACGGCGATGCAGATGAAGTTCATCATCAGCATGTTGAGCACGCTCTTCGAGCGGACCATGCCGCCGTAGAAGAACGCGAGCCCGGGCGTCATGAGCAGCACGAGTGCTGACGACGCGAGCATCCAGGCCGTGTTTCCGGTGTCGACCGAGATGGTGTCCGCGGCGAGTAGCAGGTGAGACACGATGCTCCCCCGTTTCGTCGAAAGTGGTGTGGGTACGCGACAGCGCGTTTGCGCAAAGGTTGGTGGTGGCCTGTTAACACCGATGGCGGTCCTTTGTTTCAGACATGTGAACACCGGCCCGGGTGGCGCAGACCACGGGACATCCCGGGCAGGTCGCACGGCCCGGGTCACCGCCTAGGGTGAGCCGGTGCCGTCACTCACCCACGACGAGGCCCAACGCCGCGCCCGTCAGATCCGCGTCACCGCCTACGACGTCAGCCTCGACCTCACCCAGGGCGAGGAGTTGTTCGCATCGACGACCACCATCCGATTCGCCGCGGACCCGGACACAACCACGTTCGTCGACGTCGCGCCGCACGCGCTCCGCGCCGTCCAGCTCAACGGACGGAGCCTCGACGTCAGCACCCTCGCCGACAATCGGCTGCCGCTCGCCGGGCTGACCGTCGAGAACGAGCTCGTTGTCGAGGCGACGATGGCCTTCTCGCACGACGGCGAGGGCCTGCATCGCCACGTCGATCCGGCTGACGGACATCCGTACCTGTACGCCATGTCGTTCCTCGACGCCGCGCCCCGCTGGTTCGCCTGCTTCGACCAGCCCGACCTCAAGGCGCCGTTCGCGCTGCACGTGGTCTGCCCGCCGGAGTGGACGGTGCTCGGCAACGGCCCGGCCCGGCGCACGGCCCCCGGACAGTGGCACATCCAGACCGCGCATCCGATCGCGACGTACTTCGCCACGCTCGTCGCCGGGCCCTACCACTCGGTCGTGGGCGAGCACGACGGCATCCCGCTGGGCGTGCACGCCCGTGCGTCACTGGCGCGTGAGCTCGACGCGGAGGCCCCCGAGATCCTGGAGGTCACCGGGAAGTTCCTCGACGAGTTCCACCGCTTGTTCGGTGTTCGCTACCCGTGGGGCGAGTACCACCAGGCGTTCGTCCCGGACTTCAACGCCGGGGCGATGGAGAACCCGGGCTGCGTCACGTTCCGCGACAGTTACGTGTTCCGCTCCCGGGTCACCGACAGCGAGCGGGGATCGCGCGCCACGACGATCGCCCACGAGATGGCGCACATGTGGTTCGGCGACCTGGTCACCATGCGGTGGTGGGACGACCTGTGGCTCAACGAGTCCTTCGCGGAGTATCTCGCCTACCGGGTCTGCGGTGCGACCACGGACTACCGGCCGTGGGTGGAGTTCGGCGCGATTCGTAAGGCCTGGGGTTACGCCGCCGATCGCCGACCGTCAACGCATCCGGTTGCCGGGAACGGCGCCGCCGACACGAAGCGCGCGCTGAACGACTTCGACGGCATCTCCTACGCCAAGGGGGCGTCGGTGCTTCGCCAGCTGGCGGTGCGGCTCGGCGACGACACGCTGCTCGCCGGCCTGCGCGAGCATTTCCGTACGCACGCGTACGGGAACGCGACCCTCGCGGACCTCATCGGCGCCTGGACGTCCGCCGGTGCGCACGACCTCGACAAGTGGGCCACCGTCTGGCTGCGCACGTCTGGTCTCGACACCCTGCGCGTGAGCGCGGACGGCTCCGGCCCGAGCGTGCGGCGAACCGGCGACGCCGACCGACCGCACGCGGTCTCGATCGCCACCTTCGACGACCGGGGCCGCGAGCTGACCCGCCGAGCCGCCGTCGTCCTCGACCCGGTTCCGGTCGCGCCGGGCGCCGCGCTCGTCCTGCCCGATGCAAGCGACGACACCTGGGCCAAGGCCTCCTTCGACATCGCTACGTGGACGCGGATGCCCGATCTGTTGCCCGCGTTGTCCGATCCGCTGGCCCGGGTCACGGTGTGGAACGCGTTGCGCCTGGCCGTCGCTGACGCCGAACTGGCCCCGGAGCTCGCGCTGCGGGTCGTCGAGGCCGGGGTGCCGAGCGAGGTCGACGTCCTGATCGGCGCGACGATGGGATGGGCGCACGACTCGCTCGCGGCCTTCTACCTGCCCGACGGTGCACCGCGCGCCGACGGGATGCAGCGGTTGGCGCGCACCGCCGAACGGGCCCTGCGGCCCGCCGAGCCGGGTTCGGGCCGTCAACTCGCGGCGGCGCGTTCTCTCGTCGCGGCCTCGGACGACGTCGAGATGCTGCGAGGCTGGCTGTCCGGCGACGCCGTGCCGCCCGGACTCGTCATCGACGACGAGCTGCGGTGGGGCGTCCTGGAGCGTCTGGCCTGCCTCGGCGCCGTCGATTCGGCCGCCATCGACGCCGAGCTGGCCCGCGACCGTAGCGCCCCCGGCCGGGTACATGCCGCGCGCTGCCGGGCGATGCTGCCCACGGCGGCGGCGAAGGCGACCGCCTGGCAGGCGATGATGACCGACGAGCACCTGTCCAACTACGAGCTCTACGCGCTGGCCGAGGGGTTCTGGCGGCCCGAGCAGACCGAGGTCACCGCGCCCTACGTCGAGCGGTACTTCGACCAGATCGCCGGCACCGCGGCGCTGCGGCAGGGCTGGGTGGTCGCCCAACTGGCCGGGCTGGCCTACCCGCGCACCGCTGTCGCGCCGGAAACCCTGGACCGTTCGAATGCCCTGCTCGGACGCGACGATCTGGACGCCGGCATCCGCCGCTCGGTCGTCGATGCGACCGACGACATCCGACGCGCCCTGGCGTCCCGGCAGCGCTTCGGCTGACCCCCTGGGCCCTCCTCTGTTGAGTGGTGCGTTAGCCGTCGAGTGGCGCGTTACAACGCACCACTCGCCCGATAACGCACCACTCAACGGGATGGGGCGCACGGGGCGTGGTACCGCTTCGGCAGCGCGAACCCCCGCTCGGCGATCCAGGTCCGGAGCCGATCCGGGTAGTCGGTGATGATGCCGTCGACGCCGTCGCCGATCAGCTTGTTCACGGTCGCCTGGTCGTCGATCGTCCAGGGAATGACCTCGAGCCCGAGCCGATGCGCCTCGGCCACCTTGGCCGCGGTGACGTAGGGCACGTAGCCCGGGTCGTTCACGGTGCCGCCCTGCGGGTTCCCGTGCACGGGTGACCAGGCGCTGGCGCCGAACGACTTGATCGCCTTGAGCGGGTCGCCGCCGAAGTCGTCGACGTCGATGCCGCCGAGCCACACGGACTTGCCAGGCTGGCCGGCCTGCAGGAAGTCGACGTTGTCGAGTGCGACCAGCGGCAGCTGGGGATAGACCTGGTGCATTCGTATCAACGATCCCCAGTCGAAGCTCTCGATGGTGATCTGCCGCGCGATGTGCGCGCGGCGAATCTCCTTGGCCACGACCTGCACGAATTGCTCCATCGGCGCGGTCTCCGTCGGCGCGCCGGCCTCGACCTTGGTCTCGACGTTGAGCTTCACGCCGTACGCGTGGTAGCGCTTCACCAGGTCGAACACCTCGCGCAGCAGCGGCATCCGTGCGCCGGGCACCGGCACCTGCTCGGGGAACTGCGGCAGCGTCTTCGACCCGCAGTCGAGCGTCTTGACCTCGGCGAGCGTCAGCGTGTTGACGTACTTGCCGACGTAGGGGAACTGCGGATCGCCGGCGGACGCGGGCGCGGTGTCCTGGCACTTCGTCCCATCGACCTTGCGATCGTGCGTGACGACCGCCTGGCCGTCCTTGGTGATCTGGACGTCCATCTCCAGCGTCGTGACGCCGATTTCGAGTCCGTGGGCGAACGAGGCGAGTGTGCTCTCCGGGCGCAGTGCCAGTCCGCCGCGATGCGCCTGCAGGTCGAAGGTGCGGTGATGGGGCACCGCCTGGGCGTTCGCTGCCGCACCGGACAGGGCGATGGCACCCGTCAGTATGAGTGCACCGAGTGCGCGCCATGTCCTCATGAGGCATCCCCGTTCGTGGCCGCGTCCGAACGGCTGACCATCCACCGCCGATGCGACGCGCAGACTGCGCGCAGATGAGACGAAGACGAAGTCTTGCTACGCCCAGACGACGAGGACCCTTCTCAGGCGGCCACCTTGGCGCGGGCGGCTACGAACGCCCGGACGCAGGTCTCGACGTCGGCCTCGGAGTGCGCGGCCGAGAGCTGCACCCGGATGCGGGCCTTGTCCTTCGGCACGACCGGGTAGGAGAACGCGATCACGTACACGCCCTCGTCGAGCATCGTGTCGGCGATCCGGGCGGCCAGCGTCGCGTCGCCGAACATGACCGGGACGATCGGGTGCTCACCGGGCAGGACGTCGAAGCCCTCGTCGTCCATGCGCCGGCGGAACAGCTCGGTGTTGCGGCGCAGTGCGGCCCGGGGCTCGTCACTGGCGGCGACGAGGTCGAGCGCAGCCAGGGAGCCGGCCACCACGGAGGGCGCGACCGCGTTCGAGAACAGATACGGTCGCGACCGCTGGCGCAGCAACTCGACGATCTCGGCGTGGCCACTCACGTAGCCGCCGGACGCACCGCCGAGAGCCTTGCCCAGCGTGCCGGTGAGGATGTCGACGCGGTCCTGCACTCCGAACACCTCGGGCGTGCCGGCACCGGACGCACCGCCAAAGCCCACCGAGTGCGAGTCGTCGACCATGACCAGCGCGTCGTAGCGCTCGGCGAGCGCACAGATCTCGTCCAGCGGCGCGAGGTAGCCGTCCATCGAGAAGACGCCGTCGGTGACGACCAGGCGCCGCCGGGCGTCGGCCGCGGCCACCAGCTGCGCCTCGAGGTCGGCCAGGTCGCGGTTGCGATACCGGTAACGAGCCGCCTTGCACAGCCGGATGCCATCGATGATCGACGCGTGATTCAGCTCGTCGGAGATCACCGCGTCGCGATCGTCGAGCAGCACCTCGAACACGCCGCCGTTCGCGTCGAAGCACGACGAGTACAGGATGGTCGCCTCGGTGTGCAGGAAGGCTGAGAGTCGCTGCTCCAGCAGGGTGTGCTGGGTCTGGGTGCCGCAGATGAAGCGCACGCTGGCCATGCCGAATCCCCAGTCGTCCAGCGCCTTCTTGGCCGCGTCGACGATCGCCGGGTGGTCGGCCAGCCCCAGGTAGTTGTTGGCGCAGAAGTTCAGGACGTCGGCGCCGTTGGAGAGCACGTGCGCCGACTGCGGTGAAGCGAGCTCCCGCTCGCTCTTGTACAGCCCAGCTGCACGAATCTCGTCGATCGTTGCCGCTAGCTCCTCGCGAATCCCCCCATACATCACATCTCCTCGCTCTTCGCGCGAGCGCTCATCGCCACGCTCGCTCCGCTCCTCGGGCCGCGGGCGGCCCTGCGATGCTCACTCACTCAGACCTCCGTCCAGTCGAGAACGACCTTGCCGCACTTGCCACCCCGCGCCGTGTCGAACGCCTCGCGCCAGCGAGTCGCCGGGAACCGGTCGGTGATCACCGCCGAGATGTCGAGGCCCGCCCGAAGCAGCGCGCTCATCGCGTACCAGGTCTCGAACATCTCCCGCCCGTACACGCCGCGGATCGTGATCATATGCGTGACGATCTTGGCCCAGTCGACCGTGATCGGCGCCGCGGGTAGCCCGAGCATGGCCACCTTCGCCCCGTGGGTGAAGTTGTCGATCATGCCGGGCAGTGCCGATGGGTGTCCGCTCATCTCCAGACCCACGTCGAAGCCCTCGGTCATGCCCAGCTGCTGCTGGGCCTCGGCGATGCTGCTGGTGGTCACGTTCACGGCGAGGTCGACGCCGAGCCGCCGGGCCAGCTCGAGCCGCGGCTCGCTGACATCGGTGACCACCACGAAGCGAGCCCCGACGTGGCGCACCACGGCGGCGGCCATCAACCCGATCGGCCCGGCGCCGGTGATCAGCACGTCCTCGCCCACCACCGGGAACTGCAGCGCGGTGTGCACCGCATTGCCGAACGGGTCGAAGATCGCAGCCAGGTCGGGGTCGATGTCGGGCGGCTGCACCCAGACGTTGCTCTCCGGGATCACCACGTACTCGGCGAACGCACCGTCGCGGTTCACGCCGACCCCGACGGTACGGATGCACAGGTGCCGGCGTCCGGCCCGGCAGTTGCGGCAAGTGCCGCAGACGATGTGCCCCTCACCCGACACCAGGTCGCCGACCTTGACATCACGCACGCCGTCGCCGATCGCGACGACCTCGCCGGCGAACTCGTGCCCCGCGATCAGCGGCGCCGCGACCGCGGACGCCGCCCAGTCGTCCCACGCCTCGATGTGCAGATCGGTGCCGCAGATACCCGTCCGCAACACCCGGATCTTGACCTCGCCCGGACCGACCGCGGGTTCGGGACGATCGACGAGCTCCAGCCCGGGCGCCGCCGCCGGTTTGTACAACGCTTTCACCAGATACCCCCTCGCGCGCCGTTGCGCAGGTCCAGACTAGGCAGCTGCGCTCAGGCGGGGTCGCCCAGCAAGGCATCGACGAACTCGGCCGGATCGAACGGGGCCAGATCGTCGGCGCCTTCGCCGAGGCCCACCAGCTTGACCGGAACGTCGAGCTCGCGCTGCACGCTGAGCACGATGCCGCCCTTGGCGGTGCCGTCGAGCTTGGTGAGCACGATGCCGGTGACGTCGACGACCTCGGTGAACACTCGGGCCTGGGTCAGCCCGTTCTGCCCGGTCGTGGCGTCGAGGACGAGCAGGGTCTCGTCCACCGGGCCCTGCCGTTCGACCACGCGCTTGACCTTGCCGAGCTCGTCCATCAGCCCGGTCTTGGTATGCAGCCGCCCAGCCGTGTCGATCAGCACCGTGTCGACGTTCTGCTCGCCGCCCTGACGGACCGCGTCGAATGCGACACTCGCCGGATCCCCGCCCTCCGGGCCGCGTACCGTCCGCGCGCCGACCCGAGAGCCCCAGGTCTGCAGCTGGTCGGCCGCCGCGGCCCGGAACGTGTCGGCCGCGCCCAGCAAGACGCTGCGCCCGTCGGCGACGAGCACCCGAGCGAGCTTGCCGCAGGTCGTCGTCTTGCCGGTGCCGTTGACGCCGACGACCAGCACCACCGCGGGCCGGCCGTCGTGCGGTGCGGTGCGCAACGACCGATCCAGGTCCGGACGCAGCGCGGTCACGAGCTCGTCGGCAAGCAGCGCCCGCAGGTCGGCCTGGCTTCGAGTGCCCAGTATCTTCGTCCGGGTCCGCAGCGCCTCGACGATCTCGCCGGTGGCGCCCACGCCGACGTCGGCGGTGAGCAACGCCTCCTCGACCTCGTCCCAGGCCGCATCGTCGAGCTGCTCCCGCGAGAGCACCGACAGCAGGCCACGACCCAACGTCGACTGCGACCGGCCGAGCCGGGCCCGCAACCGATGTAGCCGACCAGCCGTCGGCTCAGGTGTCTCGAGCGGTGCGACCCCCGTGTCGGCCGGCGCAGCCTCGGTCTCAGGCGCCGCGGCGGTCTCGGGCGCCGCGACTTCGGGCGACGCGGTGGGCGCCGTTGCTTCGGCCGGCCGGGGGGCGGCTGGTGGTGGCCTACGACGGCTCCGTGTTACGACCAGTCCGGCGATCGCGATCGCCGCGACGACGACGATGGCCAGAACAATCCAGAGGACAATCACCCGGGCATCATCTCAGTAAGGCCGGACGGCTCAGTTGTTCTTGAGCAGGTTGCCGGCCTTCCACTCCGTCCACGACACGTTCCACCAGCCCCAACCGTCCCAGGACGGCATCACCTTGCTGGTCTGCGTGTTCGAGTAGGTGACGACGTCGCCGAGCACCGCGAAGTTGTAGTACCACTTGGCGTCATTGGTGTTCAGGTTGGTGCAGCCGTGCGAGGTGCTGCGACTACCGATGTTGCCGCCGTTCCAGCTGGCGGAGTGCACGAACTCGCCGTCGAGGGTCACCCGCACCGACCAGGGCACCTTCAGGGAGTAGGGATTCGACTCACCCGGAGCGCTCACCATCAGCTGCGGGTTCTTCTTCTCCATCACGACCTTGGTGCCGAGGTAGGTCGGCGTAGACGCCTTGCCCAGCGACACCGGCATCGTCTTCACCGTCTTGCTGTCGGCCGTAACGACCATCTCCTCGCTCCCGCCGTTCACGGTGGAGATGTGCGCCGCGCCGATGTTCATCGACAGCGTCAGGCTGTCGTCGAATGCCAACCCCGGACCCGCGCTCACGCCCTTCAGCGGCATGTTCATCTCGATCTTGGAGTGCGCGGGCCAGTAGTGCTGCAGGCGATACTGGGCCTCCATCGCATATCCCGTGTTCGAGTTGACCCAGAACCAGGCGCCATTGGCCAGCTGCCCGTTCACCTTCACCGTGACGGCCTTGTCGAACGGGTGCGCGTCGGTGACCTTCTTGTTGAACTGGGCGACGATCGCGATGCCGACTCCGTAGGTCTGGCCGTCGCCCTGGAAGAGGCTGACGTGCACCGGCTTGGTCGGCTTCGGCTTCGCGGAAGTTTTGGGCGGCGTACTGCTGGTGCCGGTCCCGGTGTCGGTACCGGTGCCGGTGGTGCCCGACTGGGTGGAGCCCGCCGGTGGCGGGTTGGTCGAGCCACCGTTGCCGCCGCCGGAGGAGCAGGCCGACAACACCACCGCCGCGGTCAGAGCCGCGGCGGCGAGGGCGAACATGCGGCGAGGGCGAATAATTGCAGCAGCACGGGACGTCGATGTCACCCCGACAAGGTACGTGATCCGGATGGGTCCGCCGCGCCGGGGAGTCCTAACCGGTGTCTTACGCCGAGCTGATCATGCCGTGGCGCCCGCGGGCTCGCGGTCGGGCTCGGCGGCCTCGCGCAGCCGCTGACTGATGACCTGCGTGATGCCGTCGCCGCGCATGGTGACGCCGTACAGGGCGTCGGCGATCTCCATCGTCCGCTTCTGGTGGGTGATGACGATGATCTGGCTGCTGGACCGCAGCTCACCGATCAGCCCGATCAGCCGGCCCAGGTTGACGTCGTCCAGCGCCGCCTCGACCTCGTCCATGATGTAGAACGGGCTGGGCCGGGCGCGGAAGATCGCGACGAGCAGCGCGACGGCGGTCAGTGACCGTTCGCCGCCGGACAGCAGCGAGAGCCGCTTGACCTTCTTGCCGGGCGGGCGAGCCTCGACGTCGATACCGGTCATCAGCATGTCGTCGGGTTCGGTGAGGACGAGGCGACCCTCGCCGCCCGGGAAGAGCGTGGCGAACACGATCTCGAACTCGCGGGCCACGTCGTTGTAGGCGTTGGTGAAGACCTCGAGGATGCGGTCGTCGACCTCCTTGACGACGGTCATCAGGTCGCGGCGGGTGGCCTTGAGGTCTTCGAGCTGGGTCGACAGGAACTGGTGGCGCTCCTCCAGCGCGGCGAACTCCTCCAGCGCGAGCGGGTTCACCTTGCCCAGCAACGCGAGGTCGCGGTCAGCCCGGGCGGCGCGCTTCTCCTGGGTCGGCCGGTCGAACGGCCCCGGCTGCGGGGCGATGACCTGCTCGCCGCGCTCGCGGGCCTGTTCGTACTCGGCCATCTCCAAGGCGCTGGCCGGACAGGGCTGGTCCGGGCCGTACTCACCGATCAGCGCCTCGATCTCGACGCCGTACTCGTCCACAGCGCGCGTCTCGAGTTGCTCGATGCGCAGCCGCTGCTCGGCGCGGGCGATCTCGTCGCGGTGCACCGCGTCGGTGAGGCGCGACAGCTCCTCGTCCAGGCGGCGGGTCTCGCCCCGGACGGCCAGCAACTCGCCCTCGCGCACCACTCGGGCCTGCTGAGCCTCGTCCCGTTCCACGGCGGCGCGCTGCACCGACACCGCGATCTTGACGAGTACGGCCTGGGCGGCGTCGCGCACCGCGCCGGCCACGACGGCACCGCGCGCCCGCGCCTGGCGGGCGGCCTGCTGCCGGCGGCGCGCCTCGCGCTCGATCCCCGCGGCGCGGACGAGCTGATCGGCGCGCCCGGCCAGTGCCCGGACCCGCTCCTCGCCGGTGCGCACCGCGAGCCGGGCTTCCATCTCGCCCTGCCGGGAGCTGGCCACATCGCTTTGCAACGTGTCGCGCTCGTCGCTGGACGGCTCGTCCTCGCTCGGATCCACCTCGGCGAGGTGCAGCCGCTCCTCCAACTCGGTGAGCCCGGCGAGGTCGCGGTCCCGCGCCTGCTCGGCGTCGCTGCGGGCCTGCTCCATCCGGGCCGCTTCCGCGGTGGCCGAGCGCGCCGCCTGACCGAGTTCGGCCAGCTGCTCGGCGACGGCGGAGAGCCGCGCGTCGGACTCGTTCAACGCCTCCAGGGCGATCTCGACGTCCAGGCTCAGCGCCTCGGCCCGCTGCGTCGCCTCGGACAGGGCGGCGTGCAGCTGCTCGTGGCGGGAGCTGGCCTCGTCCGCCTTCTGCTGGGCCTCGTCGACGGCCGCCTGCACCTCGATGGCGCTGGGCGTGGACACCGAACCGCCCGCGGCCCAGCCGGCTCCCAGCACGTCGCCGGTGGGCGTGACCGCGCGTACGGCGGGGTGGGCGCTCACCAGTCGCCGCGCGGCGCCGAGATCGGCCACCACGGCGACCTGGTCGAGTGCGTTCTCGACCGCGCCGCGCAGCGTGTCGGGGGCGCGGACGAGGTCGACCACCCAGCGAGCCTCCGGCGGCAGGGCCGGCCAGGCGCCCCGATCCAGCCGCGACGGCGCGCCGCCGATGACCAGACCGGCCCGACCCGCGTCGTCGGCCTTGAGCAGCTCCAGCGCGCCCGTGGCGTCGTCGGGCGAGGCCACGGCCACCGCCTCGGCGATAGCACCCAAGGCCGCGGCCAGGGCCGCCTCGTGCCCACTCTCGACGGTCAGCAGGGCAGCGACCGAGCCCAGCACGCCGGGCAGCCGCGATCCGGCCGCGAGCAGCGCGCCGGCCCCGTCCTTCCGGGTGAGCCCCATCGCCAGGGCCTCACGCCGGGCCGCCCACGTCGATCGTTCGCGTTCGGCCTCGCGTTCGGCCTGGGCGAGCTCACGCTTGCGGGCCTCGGCCTGCTCGTGAGCGGCGACCGCGGCCTCGTGCCGCTCGTCCAGGCCGACCTCGCCCTCGTCGAGGACGCCGACCTGGGCCTGCAGCTGATCCAGCGCGGCCTCGGCGGCGGTGGCGCGGTGACGGGCCTCGTCGGCCGCCGCGGACAGGCGAGCCATCTCCTCGGCCGCGGCGGTAGCTCGGGTGCGCATGGCGTTGACCTGCCCGGCGAGCTTGGCCAGCCCTTCGCGACGGTCGGCGACCGCACGGGCGGCGGCGACGAGTGCCCGCTCGGCCTCGGTGAGCCGTCGCTCGAGCTCCTGGCGGCCGGTGACCGCCTCGGTCAGGGCCGTGCGCGAGGTGTCCAGCTCGGCTTGCAGCGCGGCCTCGCGGGTCCGGACCTCGGTGGCCTCGGCCTCCATCTGCTCGGGCTCGCGTCCGGTGCGCACGTCGGTCGTCTCGGCGGCCAGCAGCCGGGCCCGCTCGGCGGCCAGCGAGGCCGTGCCACGGAACCGTTCCTCGAGCGCCGAGAGCCGGTACCAGGTCTCCTGCGCCTTGGCGAGCAAGGGCGCGTCGGCGGCCATCGCCTGCTCGAGCGTCGACTCGCGGCCGCGAACCTCGACCAGCGCCGCCTCGACTTCCTTGCGTCGCCCCCGGATGGCTTCCTCGTCGGCCACCTCGCGGTCGAGCTCGCCGCGCAGGCCGACCAGATCGTCGGCGAGCAGCCGCAAGCGGGAGTCGCGCAGTTCGGCCTGGATGCCGGCGGCTCGGCGGGCGATCTCGGCCTGCTTGCCCAGCGGCTTGAGCTGCCGGCGCAGCTCGCCGGTCAGGTCGGTGAGCCGGGTCAGGTTGGCCTGCATCGCGTCGAGCTTGCGCAGCGCCTTTTCCTTGCGCTTGCGATGCTTGAGGACGCCGGCGGCCTCCTCGATGAAGCCGCGCCGATCCTCCGGCCGGGCCTGGAGCACCGAGTCGAGCTGGCCCTGTCCGACGATGACGTGCATCTCGCGGCCGATGCCGGAGTCGGAGAGCAGCTCCTGAATGTCGAGGAGCCGCACGCCCTGTCCGTTGATCTCGTACTCGCTGGCGCCGTCGCGGAACATCCGGCGGGTGATCGACACTTCGCTGTAGTCGATCGGCAGCGCGTTGTCGGTGTTGTCGATCGTGAGCGTGACCTCGGCCCGGCCGAGCGGGGGCCGTCCGGCGGTGCCGGCGAAGATGACGTCTTCCATCTTGCCGCCGCGCAGCGCCTTGGCGCCCTGCTCGCCGAGCACCCAGGCGATGGCGTCGACGACGTTGCTCTTGCCCGAGCCGTTGGGTCCGACCACCGCGGTGATACCCGGCTCGAAGCGCAGGGTGGTGGCCGAGGCGAAGGACTTGAAGCCTTTGAGCGTCAGCGACTTGAGGTGCACGAATCTCCCGGATCAGCAAACTGGCCGCCCGCCGTCGGCGACAGCGCGGGCAACCCGATAGTTGCGGAGAATCTAGCGTGCAGGCAAATCAGCGCGCCGCAAGCGGGCCCAGACGCGCCGCAGGCAGCGCGCAGTGCCGCGAAACCCGCGACCGGCTGGTCAGGCCAGCGCAGGTTCGGCGTTCTCAGCCAGACGATGCAGCTCGAGGTCGAGCGCGGGATCCAGCTCTTGCGCGGGGGTTGCCCGCAGCTCGGCGATCTCGTGCTCGAGTTCCAGTACGCGACGACGTAGGCGTACTACCTCGAAGGAGAGTGTCTGTTCGGATGCGCTGCCCACGTAACCCAGCAAGGCGCGTGCCATGTAGCGACCTTTCACACCACAGCGTCGATGCCCGATGTGTCTCTCGTGCCGGTCATCGACTGATCTTTGTCTCTGAACGACGCGGCGGAAGGAACACCTCCGACGTAGCAACCGCCCAAACCCGGGCGCATCGGACCGCAGAACTTCCGTCAAGTCCATTCATGGTCGCACTTCGGTAACGGCTGGTCAACACGGCCCGGCCCGCTTCTAGCCAGCCTTACAGCCAGTAAACAGGCGGCGCCCATCGGCCATTCGCAGGAAGATCACGCTCGGATGGCGCGTGGGCGTCGCTGGCAGTGCGGGCAGAAGTAGCTCGATCGGTTCATGAACGCCACCCGGCGGATGGGCGCGCCGCACCGGTTGCAGGGCTCCCCTTCCCGCCCGTAGACGTTCAGGGTCCGGTCGAAATAGCCGCTCTCGCCGTTGACGTTCACGTAGAGCGAGTCGAACGATGTGCCGCCGGCGATGATCGCGGCGCCCAGCACCGCCCGGACCTCGGTCAGCAGCGCGTGCACGGCCGGTCGGGAGAGCGCCGCCGCAAGCCGCTCGCCGTGCAGCTTGGCCCGCCAGAGCGCCTCATCGGCGTAGATGTTGCCCACACCGGAGATCAGCGACTGGTCGAGCAGGGCCCGCTTGATACCGCTGCGCCGCCGGCGCAGCCGGGCCACGAACGCGGCCTCGTCGAAGGCCGGATCGAGCGGGTCGCGGGCAATGTGCGCGATGAGCTCGGGGACCGTGTCACCGGGCCGGCCGGGCGCTGGGGCCAGCTCGTCGACGAGCAGCCCGCCGAAGGTGCGCTGGTCGACGAAGCGCAGTTCCGGGCCGCCGTCGGTGAAGGCGATGCGGACGTGCAGGTGCGCCTCGTCCGGTGCTGATGCGGGTTGGACGAGAAGCTGGCCGCTCATGCCGAGGTGGCCGAGCAGGGCACCGTCGGGCCCGTCCGCATCGTCCAGCGGCAGCCACAGGTACTTACCGCGGCGGCGGGCCACGCCGAGCCGCCGGCCGAGCAACCGGGCTTCCAAGTCGGCCGCGCCGGCGACGTGTCTGCGAATCGCCCGCGGATGACGCACCTCGACGGCGGCGACCACCCGTCCGGAGACCCACCGTTCGAGGCCGGCGCGAACCGTCTCGACCTCGGGAAGTTCCGGCAATGCTCAGGCCTCGGGAGACGGATCCGGTGGGACATCCCCGGCGGACGGATCCGGTCCGACATCGTCGGCGGGCAGATCAGCCACGTCGACGCCCTCGGCGCGGGCTCGTAGCAGGCGATAGGCGGTCTTCGCCGCGGCCTGCTCGGCCTCCTTCTTGTTGCGTCCGGTGCTGGAGTCGAACAGCTCTCCCCCGACCGAGGCGCGGGCGGTGAAGGTTTTGGCGTGATCAGGCCCGAAGGACGTGATCACGTATTCGGGGACGCCGACGCCCAGCTCGGCGGTGAGCTCCTGCAGGCTGGTCTTCCAGTCGAGCCCGGCGCCGTGGTTGGCCACATCGGCGAGCAGGCCGTCGAACAGGTCATGGATCACGCGCGCGGCGACCGGCAGCCCGTGCTCGACGTAGATCGCGCCGAGCAGCGCCTCGACGGTGTCGGCCAGGATGCTGGCCTTGTCGCGGCCTCCGGTGACCTCCTCGCCGCGTCCCAGACGCAGGTAGGGGCCGAGCCCGCCCTCGTCACCGATCTTGCGGCCCACCTCGGCCAGGGCCCGCATGTTCACCACGGAGGCGCGCAGCTTGGCCAGCTTGCCCTCGGGAAGATCGGGATGCGCCCGGTAGAGCGTCTCGGTGATCACGACGCCGAGCACGGAGTCGCCCAGGAACTCCAACCGTTCGTTGTGCGGCGCGCCGCCGTGCTCGTAGGCGAAGGAGCGGTGGGTCAGGGCGCGCCGAAGCAGCCCGGGGTCGAGGATGACGCCGAGCGCGTCTGCGAGCCGGGCCTGGTTGGCCGGTTCGACGGCAGAAGGCACGCGGTCAGACCGCGAGAACCTGCTTGCCGTCATATTGGCCGCAGGTCGGACACGCCGTGTGCGGAAGCTTGGGCTGGCCGCAGGCGCGGTTGTTGCACGGCACCAACGTCGGGGCGCTCGTCTTCCACTGCGAGCGACGCGACCGGGTGTTGCTGCGCGACATCTTCCGCTTCGGGACTGCCACCGTGACTCCTTCTATTCAGTCGATCCGATCCCGTCGGCAAACCGCTCGGTCAGAGCGGCCCACCGGGGGTCGAGCACCTCGTGCGCGTGATCGGCCGGAAGGTCGTCGAGCCGCTGCCCACACGTGGGGCACAGCCCGGCGCAATCCAGCCGGCAGAGCGGGGTCAGAGGCAGACCCAGCACCACCGCGTCACGCACCACCGGCTCGACGTCGAGCAGGTCGTCGACGATCCGGTCGACCTCGTCCTCGTCGGTGGTCTCGGCGGTCGCGCTGCCCGGGTAAGCGAACAGCTCGATCACGTCGACCCCGAACTCGTCGGTGACCGGCTCGAGGCACCGCCCGCACTCGCCTGCGATCGTCGTGGTGACCGTGCCCGTGACGAGCACGCCCTCCGTCGCCGATTCCAGCCGCAGGTCGAGGTCGAGCGGAGCACCTTCCGGTACCCCGACGAGATCTTGGCTCAGCCCCGCAGGCGCGGGAACACGACGCCGATCGGTACGCATCGACCCGGGTTGGCGTTCCAGTCGCCTCACGTCGAGGACGAACGGACCACGCGGGTCGAGGTGGCGCTTCGGTGTTGTGTTCTCGGGCATGCGAATCCGGCCTTGATCGGAATGAGGCCGTCGGCAAGCTTAGCTGTCCTTATCCGCCGGAGTCGAATCCGGGCTCTTCGCGCGAGCGCTCATCGCGCTCGTGGTCACCTTCCTGGCGCTGCGCCAGCGCTTGGCGGCCCTGCTGGGTGGTGGCGATCGCCTGCTGCAGCACGTCCATCAGGTCGGCCAGCGTCTGATCGGCGAAGGACGTGGCGTCGGCACGCAGTTCGGCGGCGTGCTGGTCGGCCTCGGCGCGCGCCTGGGTCGCCTGCTCGGCCGCGGTCTGGTGCACCCGGCTGGCCGACACGAGTTCGGCATGCTCGGCCCGGCCGGCCTGCATGATCTCGTGCGCGCGGACTTCGGCGTCAGCCACCAGCTGCGCGGCGGCCTGATTCGCGTCGGCGAGCAACGCGTCGCGCTGGGTCAACACCTGCCTGGCCTCGGTCAGCTCGGCCGGGAAGGACTCGTGCAGCGCGTCGAGCAGGTCGAGCGTGTGCTCGCGCGGGACGACGCAGGAACCAGACATCGGCACCGCCCGCGCCGTCTCGACCGTCTCGACGAGCTCGACGAGCAGCTCGTCGACGCGGCGCAGGGAGCGTCCGGTCACGAATCGCCGCGGGCTCGCTCGACGAGCCGCTTGAGGACCGTGGGCGGTACCAGGTTGGAGACGTCACCGCCCCATCCGGCGATGTCCTTGACCAGGCTGGACGCCAGGAAGCTGTATTCGGGGTTGGTCGGCATGAACAACGTGTCGACGCCGGCCAGGCTGCGGTTCATCTGCGCCTGCTGCAGCTCGTAGTCGAAGTCGCTGACTGCGCGCAGACCCTTCAGGATCACCGCAATGTCATGGTCTTTGCAGTAGTCGACGGTGAGCCCGCGGAAGGAGTCGACCCGCACGTTGGGCAGGTCGGCAGTGGTCTCCTCGAGCATGGTGAGTCGCTCTTCCACGGTGAACAGCCCGGACTTGGTGCGGTTGACGAAGACCGCGACGACGACCTCGTCGTAGAGGTTGGCGGCCCGGCCGATGATGTCGAGGTGGCCGTTGGTGACCGGGTCGAACGAGCCGGGGCAAATAGCCCGGCGCACCAGGCTCATCGTTCCTCGCTGCGGTGCTCGCTCATCGGCGCCGACCGTACCAAAGCAGGCCCTCTCCGTAGCGCTTCTGCTTGACCGACTCGATCACACTCGGCCAGGACGGTTCGGCGCCGCGAGACGAACGCTCGACGACCACCACCGCCCCCGGGGCGAGCCAGCCGGGTTCGGCCAGGACGGCCAGCACTGCGGCCAGCGAGGCCTCGTCGAGCGCGTACGGCGGGTCGACGAAGGCGAACTGGAACGCGACGTCGGGGCGGCCGGCGAGGAAGGATTCGACGGTGCCCCGGATGACGGAGGCGCCGACCAGCCCCACGGCCTCGACGTTGCGCTGCACAGCGGCGGCCGCCGCCCGGTCGGATTCGACGAACGTGACGTGGGCCGCGCCGCGGGACAGCGCCTCCAGCCCGACTGCGCCGGAGCCCGCGTAGAGATCGAGCACCCTGGCCCCGTCCAGATCGATCAGCCCGGCGAGGGTGTTGAACAGCCCCTCGCGGGCCCGGTCGGACGTGGGTCGGGTGCCCCGGGCCGGCACCGTCAGTTGCCGCCCCTTGGCCGCGCCCGCGACGATCCGGGTCACGCCTTCACGCCTTTTCCAGGTACTCCGCGCCGTCGTCGCCGACCAGCGCGGCCACTTGGGCGGCGAGCCGCGGGTGGGCGGTCAGTTGCGGATCGTCGGCGACCAGGTGCGCGGCCTCGTCGCGGGCCTCGACGATCAGGTCCTCGTCCTTCAGCAACGACAGCAGCCGCAACGTCGAGCGCCGCCCCGACTGGGCCGACCCGAGCACGTCGCCCTCGCGGCGCTGCTCGACGTCGTGGCGGGCCAGCTCGAAGCCGTCGGTCGTAGCGGCAACGGCGTCGAGGCGCTCGCGGGACGGAGTGCCCGGCATCGCTTCGCTGACCAGCAGGCACAGCCCGGGGTGGCCGCCTCGTCCGATCCGGCCGCGCAGCTGGTGCAGCTGCGACACCCCGAACCGGTCGGCGTCGAGCACCACCATCACCGTGGCGTTCGGCACGTCGACGCCGACTTCGACGACCGTCGTCGCCACCAGGACGTCGACGTCGCCGGCGACGAACCCACCCATGACGCGGTCCCTCTCGTCCGGGATCAGCCCGCCGTGCAGCATCGCGAGCCGCAGCCCGTGCAGCGGGCCGTCGCGCAGCATCACGAAGATGTCGTTGACGGCGAGCGGGGGGCGCTTTTCCGGCAGCTCGACGTCGTCGAACTGAGCCTCCAGCTCGGCATCGACCTCGGTGCCGAAACCGATACGGGGGCAGACGACGAACACCTGCCGCCCGGCGTCGACCTCTTCTCGGATGCGCTTCCAGGCCCGGTCCAACCAGGCCGGCTTCTCACCGACCGGGATCACCGTCGTCGAGATGGGCGAGCGCCCGAGCGGTAGCTCGCGCAGCACGGACGTGTCGAGGTCGCCGAACACGGTCATGGCGACCGTGCGGGGTATGGGCGTGGCCGTCATGACGAGCAGGTGCGGTGGCTGTTTCGCCTTACTGCGTAGGGCATCGCGCTGCTCGACGCCGAATCGATGCTGCTCGTCGACGACGACCAGAGCGAGGTCGGCGAAGCTCACGTGTTGCTGGATGAGCGCGTGCGTGCCGACCACGATGCCGGCCGCGCCGCTCGCGGCGTCGAGCAGCGCCGCGCGCCGGGCAGCGGCCGGCAGCGAGGCGGTCAACAGCGCGACGCGAGTGCCGTTCTCGGCGCCGCCGAGCTGGCCGGCCTGGGCCAGATCGCCCAGCAGCGTCCGGATCGAGCGGGCGTGCTGGGCGGCCAGCACCTCGGTGGGCGCCAGCAGTGCGGCCTGCCCGCCGGAGTCGACGACCTGCAGCATTGCCCGCAACGCAACGACCGTCTTGCCCGAACCGACCTCCCCCTGCAGCAGCCGATGCATCGGATGCGGGCGGCCCAGTTCGGCCGCGAGCTCGTCGCCCACCGATCGCTGGCCGGCGGTGAGCTCGAAGGGCAGCCGCTTGTCGAACTCGGCCAGCACCCCGTCGCCGAGGCCGGGCCGGGGCGTGGCCGGATTGGCCGACGCGGCCGCCCGCCGCTGGGCCAGGGCGAGCTGCACGCCCAGCGCCTCGTCCCACTTCAGGCGCTTGCGGGCGGCGTGCCACTGCTCCCAGGTCTCGGGCCGGTGGACGGTGCGCAGCGCCGTGGCGAGCTCGACGAGATGGTGTCTCGCGCGCACCTCGGCCGGCATCGGGTCGGCCACCGGGTCCAGGCTGTCGAGCACCAGCGCGACCGTGTTGGTGATCTGCCAGGTACGCATCTCCTTGGTGGCCGGGTACACCGGGATCAGCGTCGAGGCGAATGCGTCCGCCTCGAACTGCTCGAAGCCGTCCTTGGCCACCACCTGGTAGTCGGGGTGGGTGAGCTGGCGGGTGTTACGAAAGACGCTGACCTTGCCGGCGAAGAGCCCGAGCGTGCCCGGAGTCAGCTCCTTCTGCCGCCAGGTCTGCCGGAAGAACGTCAGCTGCAACGTGCCCTTACCGTCGCCGACCACGACCTCCAGCCGCTGCCCGGCCTGCCTGCGGTGGCCGATCACCTTCGCCGAACGGACCTCGGCCAGCACGGTGACCTCGTCGTCGACGCGCAGCGAGGCCAGGTCGGTCAGCTCACCGCGCTCGGCCATCCGCCGCGGATAGTGCCGAAGCAGGTCGGCGACCGTCTCCATGTCGAACCCGCTCGACAGCGCCTTGGCGGTGCGGCCGCCGACGACGTCGACCAGCTTGGTGTCGAGTGTTGCCATCACTCCACCCCGAGTAGCAGCGGGTAGTGCGGCTGGCCGCCGTCGAAGACGGCCACCTCGATCAGCGGCGCCGCCTCGGCGATGTGCGCCCGCAGGTCGAGCGCGAGCGAGGGATCGGCGTCGCGCCCGGCCAGGATAGTGATCAACTCACCGCCGACGCCGAGCAGCCGGTCGAGCGTGGCGATGGCGACGTCGCGCACGGAGGTACCGATCTCGACGACCTCGCCGTCGATCAGCCCGAGAACGTCGCCCGCCTCGACCCGTCCGATGCTGGTCAGCGCCTCGCGTTGCGCGACGGTCACCTCGGCCCAGCGGGTGGCCGCGGCCGCCTCGGCCATCGCCACGACGTCGTCGCCGAAGCGGCGCGCGGCGTCGTGCACCGCCACGGCGGCCAGGCCCTGAACCGGCGATCTGGTCGGGACGACGGCCACGTCGATGCCGTCCTCGCGGGCCTGCTCGGCGGCGGCGTCGACCACGGCGGTGACCTGCGAGGCGTTCGGCAGCAGCACGACGTGCGAGGCGCCTGAATTCCGCACGGCGGCGAGCACCTCGGCCATCGACGGGTTGTCGCCGGGACCGCCGCCGACCACGTGCACGCCCTCGCCCGCGAACAGGTGGGCCAGCCCCTCGCCGGGCGCTACGGCCACGACCGCCACCCCGGTGCGCCGCGACACCGGCGGCGTCGGGACCTGATCGGCGAAGCGGACCACGGTGATGCGGTGCGGACGTCCGGCCTCGACGCCGGCCTCGAGCGCGGCGCCCACATCGTTCACGTGCACATGGACGTTCCACACCCCCTCGCCGGTGCCCACGACGACCAGCGAATCGCCCATCCGGCCCAGCTCGGTACGCAGCGCCGCCACCGACGAGTCGTCCGCGTCCAGCAGGTACTGCACTTCGAAGGCGTACCGGTCGCTGCCGGCCTCGCGGGCCGATTCGAGCACCGAGCGCGGACGGGCCGAGCGACGCGGCGGCGCCAGCTCGGCTCGCACCCCGGTGATGACGCCGGCCAACGAGTCCAGCAGCACGACCAGGCCGCGTCCACCGGCGTCGACGACCCCGGCCCGGGCCAGCGCCGGGAGCTGCTCGGTGGTGCGGTCCAGTGCGTCGGACGCCCCGGTGACGGCGGCCTTGATGACGGAGGCGAGCGCCGGGGCGCCCACGGCGGCGCCGGCGTCGGCGGCAGCGCGGGCCACGGTCAGGATGGTGCCCTCGAGCGGCTCGGCGACCGCCGCGTAGGCGTGGTCGGCCGCCTGGCGCAGGGCCGCTTGCAGCCCGGGCCCGTCGCAGGAATCGCCACCGATGGCGTCGGCGAAGCCGCGCAGGATCTGCGACACGATCACCCCGGAGTTGCCGCGCGCCCCGAGCACCGCGCCGCGGGCGAGCGTGCGCAGGGCGGCTGCCGCGGTCGGTGCGGCGTCGGCGGCCAGCGCGTCGCACGCGGCCCGCAGGGTCAGCGCGAGGTTCGTGCCGGTGTCGCCGTCGGGCACCGGAAACACGTTGAGCTGGTCGATCTCGTCCTGATGCTCGGCCAGTGCCTCGGCCGCGGCGATGCTCCATCGGCGGACTGCGGCGCCGTCCAACTCATCCAGCACGTCCACCGCCTTTTGCAGATCCGGGGTCACGCGGCCGGCCGTACGATACTGGAGCCGGCGCCCGGTTTGGTTCGTACGCATCGGCGCGGTTAGACTTGGACGCTGCCCGGCTTTCGGCCGGGCGTTCTCACGTACGGATCCAACATCATGGGAGGCCATAGTGGCCAGCGTCTGCGATGTCTGCGGCAAGGGCCCGGGCTTCGGCATGTCCGTTTCGCACTCGCACCGGCGTACGCACCGGCGCTGGAACCCCAATGTGCAGACCGTTCGCGCACTGGTGGCCCCCGGCACCCGCAAGCGCATCACCGTGTGCACGTCCTGCCTGAAGGCTGGCAAGGTCACCCGCGCCTGACCTCGACCGTCAGCGGCTTGCCGTAGAAGCGCGCGCTCGGTTCGCCGGCGTACATGCCGTAGGACGCGCTCGGCGCGTATCCGCTCGACTCGTACAGTGCGATCGCTTCGGGCTGGGCCAGCCCGGTCAACAGCTCGACCCGCCCGTACCCCTCGGCGGCGAGGGTCGATTCGAGTTCGGCCAGCATCAGCCGGGAGAACCCGCGACCCCGGGCCCGTTCCGCGACGTACATCCGCTTGATCTCCCCGACGCCCGGCCCCACCCGGCGCCAGCCCCCGGCGGCCACCGGATCACCGTCGAAGAGGCCGATGAGGAACAGCCCGGCCGGCGGGTCGAACTCGCCCGGCTCGATGGGCGTCTCGTCGGGCGTGCCGTACCGGATCAGGTACTCGGCCTGCAGCTCGTCGATGAGGCGGACGGCGCGGGGATCGTCGAAGGGGTGCGGCTCGATCACGAACACGCGTCCACCGTATCGACCAGCCCCGACGTAGTCCGGTTTTGGCCGCCCAGTCATCTATTTGATGCTGGGCGGCCAAAACCGGATCGCGGTCAGCGGAAGTGCTCGTGGCCCCCGGTCGGCCAGCGGCGGCCGTCCACCCGGACGCCCTCCCCCTCGACGACGGTGCCGATCACCGTCCACGCATCCGGCAACTGGGCGCTCGCCGGGAAAGTCGCCACCAGGGCGTAGTCGTCCCCACCGGTGAGAACCCACACCAACGGGTCGGTGTTCAGGGCAGCACCGACCTCCTTGAGCTTCATCGGCATCGGCACCAGATCGGCGCGTAGCTCCATCCGGACGCCGCTCGCGTCGGCGATGTGGCCCAGGTCGGCGATCAGGCCATCGCTCACGTCGGTCATCGCGGTCGCGCCGAGCTCCGCGGCCAGCGGGCCCTCGCGATAGGGCACCTCCGGACGCCGATGCGCGGCGACGATCTGCACCGGTGAACGGAACCCCCGGCTGAGCACGGCGAATCCGGCATCGGCCCAGCCCAGCCGTCCGGCGACGGCCACCACGTCGCCGACGTGCGCCCCGCCCAGCGTGACCGGGTTGCGTCCCTGCAGATCGCCCAGTGCCGTGACGCCGAGGGTGATCACGTCGGCGGCGGCGACGTCGCCCCCCACCACGGCGGCGCCCACCTCGCCGCACTCCTCACGCAGGCCGGCCATCAACCCGTCCGCCCACTCCAGTTCGAGGTCGGGCGGCGCCGCGAGCCCGACCAGCAGCGCGGTGGGCACCGCGCCCATAGCGACGATGTCGGCGAAGTTGCGGGCGGCGGCCTTGTGCCCGATGTCGTTCGCCGTGGACCAGTCGCGGCGAAAGTGCCGGCCCTCGATGAGCATGTCGGTGGTGGCGACGACCCGGCCGTCGGCGGCCCGGACGACTGCAGCGTCGTCGCCGGGGCCGAGCAGGGTCGTGTCGGCGGGGGTCAGCTCCGCGGTGACCCGGGCGATCAGGCCGAACTCCCCGACGTCAGAAACGGTGATCGCATCGTCCTTACTCATGTGTGGGCCTCACCTATGTGTGGGCCTCACTGTCGGTGGCAAGGGACTGTGGGTGCCTGCGATACGTTCTACCTTCCGGACGATGCGAGCACCGAAGGGCGCGCCGATGGCAACCGTGAACGCGTACATCCTCATCCAGACCGAGGTCGGCAAGGCGGCTGCCGTTGCGGGCCAGATCGCATCGCTCCCGGGCGTCACCAGCGCCGAGGACGTCACCGGCCCGTATGACGTCATCGTGCGCGCCGAGGCCAACACCGTCGACGAACTCGGCAAGCTCGTCGTGGCCCGCGTACAGGCCGTCGACGGCATCACCCGTACGCTGACCTGCCCCGTCGTCCACCTGTAAGGAGCTCCACCGATCGACTCGACCCGCCGCCGCAACGGTCTTATCGCGTCGGCCATCGCGGTGCCGGTGGCGGTGATCGTCGCGTTCGCGCTGGCCCGCGACGTGGACCCGGGCAAGCCCGCCTCGAAGTCGCCCGGGCCGCTCCCTCCCATCACGGTCTCGGCTCCCGCGGTCAACGCCGCGGCCGAGTCGCCTTGCGCTCAGGTGCTCAGCGCGCTGCCCATCACCCTGGGGCAGCTGGCGCCACGGGTCGTCCACGCCCAGCCCGACTCACCGAACGTCGTCGCCTGGGGCGATCCGGCGGTGGTGCTGCGCTGCGGAGTGTCGCGTCCGGCCGGGTTCGACCCCGTCGCCCAGGTCTATCTCCTCGGCGGCGTGTACTGGCTCCCGGTGAAGCAGAAGACCGCGACGGTCTGGACGGCCATCGACCGCTCGGTCTACGTCGAGGTCACCGTCCCGGCCAAGCAGGCCTTCCAGCCGCTCCCCCTGCTCGGCGCCGCCGTGGCCAAGAAGCTCAAGCCGATCTGCGCCGTCCCCGAGGACAACAGCACGCCGCGCGAAGACCAGCTCTGCGTCAACCGCAAGTAGCTCACCTCAGCGTTTTCAGCGCGCCGCGGCCTGCAGTCGGCTGAAGAGGGCGTCGATCGTGTCGGGTTCGTCGCCCGTGTCGACGTCGGCGAGCTGAGCGGCGGCCTGCAGACAGGCGAGCGCGAGCTGGGTGGCGAGATGCGCCGTGACCGGCGTCGCCGCGTAGTCGACCAGAACGCCGGCAAGCACGCCCGCCTGCCGCTGCTGCTTGAGCAGGTGGCGGGCGTGCAGGTCGGGGTGGCGCTCCAGTAGCTGGGCTTGGGTGGCCAATCGTTCGGGGTGGGCCGACCAGTCGGCGATGGGCGTGGCCAGCGCCGCCCGCAGGACCTGCAGCGCAATGAGCAGCGAATCCCCTATGGGCCGGACGGGTTCGGCCTGCTGGCGGATCTGCTCGATCAGCTTGGCGAGCACGTCGGCGTCGTCGGCGAACAGCACCTCCTGCTTGTCGCCGAAGTAGCGGAAGAACGTGGTGCGTCCGACCTCGGCCCGCTCGGCGATCTCGGACACCGTGACGTCGTCGAAACCACGTTCGGCGAACAGCTCGTACGCGGCCTTGACGATGGCCTCGCGGGCCCGCTGCTGCTTGCGCTCGCGCAGCGGCGCCGGGTTGCCGGTGGTCGGTGCCATGCGAACACGATACTGCTCGGGACTGCATCCTGTATGGTACTCAGTACCATATTGGACGACGTACCTCGGGAGCATCGCATGCCCGACCCGCACGTGCCGGCCGACCTGGCCGGAAGGATCGTCGTGATCACCGGCGCCAGCTCCGGCATCGGGGCGGCGGCCGCCCGACAGTTCACCGCCGCCGGCGCGACGGTCGTGCCGATCGGCCGGTCGGTGACGCGCACCGCCGCCATCGCCGCCGAGCTGGGTGTCGAGCCGCTCACGGCCGACTTTGCCCGCCTCGACGACGTCCGCCGGGTCGCGGACGCCCTGCTGCGGCGGTGCCCGCGGATCGACGTGCTGGCCAACAATGCCGGTGCGCTGTTCCCCCGGCGGGAGGTCACCGTCGACGGACACGAGACGAGCCTGCAGGTGAATCACCTCGCTCCGTTCCTGCTCACCACGTTGCTCTTACCGCGGCTGCGGGACAGCGCAGCCCGGGTCGTCACCACGTCCAGCCTCGGGAACCGGTTCGGCCGGCTGCGGATGGACGACCTGGAATGGGAGCGGCGCCGCTACGGCGGCGGCTGGATCGCGTACTCCACGACGAAGCTCATGAACGTCCTGTTCACCCGGGAGCTGGTTCGGCGCACGGGAATCTGGGCGGCGTGCTTCAACCCTGGCGGGGTGGCGACGAACTTCGCCGCCGGTACGCGGCCGGCGCGCCTGCTCGAGCTCGGCGGCCTGCGGCGCCGCCTGAGCATCAGCGCTGCTGACGGCGCCCGGCCGCTGGTCTGGCTGGCCGGCGCGCCCGATGTCACCGGCTACCACGGCACGTACTTCGACCGGTTCCACCCGAACGCCAAGGTCAACCCGCAGGCGGACGATCCGGCACTGGCGAAGCTGCTGTGGGACCGGTCGGCCGACCTCACCGCGATGCCATGACCCGGCCCTCCGCGAGCAGGAATCTTGGTCATCTGAGCGGGGAAGTGAGCTGGGGTTGGCCGAACGGCACCGGCGAGCGATGTGGCATCGCAGGGCGAGGCCTTGACATGTCCCTGCATGTGCAGTGCCGCTCCGCTAGCCCGACGTGGCCCCTCGTCGTCTTGATCATCTCTGCTGAACAGACCACCGATGGTCTGTGCGGACCGGGGAGATGCCGGACGGATCGTTCCGGGGAGATGCCGGACACGGTTCTAGTGTTTGGGTCGGCGTCC
>Ga0137412_10000463_pt1 | contig 28480 bp, 21 predicted proteins | sample CZODoug2_1_16fun_FD_122160 | JGI IMG/M metagenome (GOLD analysis project Ga0137412, IMG submission 122160) | Vadose zone soil fungal communities from Angelo Coast Range Reserve, California, USA - CZODoug2_1_16fungal (Hybrid Assembly) | ecosystem: Environmental > Terrestrial > Soil > Vadose zone...
GCCCGGCGATAGCTGCGCGCTTGTCCGTCTCTTCACTGAAATAGCGTGGGTTGATCAGCGGCTGTTCCTCGGGCCTCGGTGACTGTGCCTCGACATAGCCTCGACTGAGCGGCCGCATCTGCCACATGCCGCATGTCATCCCCGGCTTGTCGTCCAGTCGCCGCGTCGTGCCTGGTGCGTAGCTGCCGTGCGCGAACAGGCACTGCACGTCGGGCGTTGCCGACTCCTCCAACACCTTCACCGAAGCCGCGACCAGCGACACGCCATAGGTTAGAATGCCGGTACCTGTCGCGACATAGCGCAGCACCTGGGCAGCCAGACCAACACCGCGCGACATGTGGTTCAGGCTCGGCGCGCCCTGGATTTCGCATGACACGCGCGCGAGGTAGTGGTCTTGCAGGTTGCGCCCGACGCCGCGCCGGAGCCCGCTGTCGCAGCTGCTGGCGGAAACCCCGCCGGTATCCGGCGGCGCGAACATCCTGAGCGCCGCCCGGGTCGACTCCATGGCGCCCGGGCAGATCACCGTCACGCTCGATTTCAGGAAGAACGAGCGCTTCGTGATCGCGCAGGGAGTCGATCCGCGCGGCCTGCGCCTGCGGCTGATCGATCGCGCCCGCGGCCGCGGCAAGATCCTCGTCGGACAGGCGACCGAGGCCGTCAGCAACTTCGCGATCAACCTGGACTCGCAGCCCAAGCCGTTCGCGCCGGCGGACGTGGAGCTGGCACACGAGCGGCTCAAGGCGCCCGCGTTCGTCTCCGAGGCGGTGGTCGACGGCGAGAAGTGGTATCGGCTGCGCGTGGGTCCGATCGAGCGCCGCGCGGAGGCGGACCGCCTGTTGAATCTTGCGTTACCGGATTATCCGCGTGCCTGGCTCGCCATCGGGGATGACGCCGTCACCAGCGATCTGAATGCCACCATGGCGCAGGTGGCGCCGCCGGTCGAGCGCATGGGCAGTGACGCGGCTCTGCCGCCGGAAGTGCTCAAGACGACCATGGCCGACGCGCGCGCTGCGATGTCGGCGCGCGACTATCCGAAGGCGATCGCGCTGCTCACCAAGCTGCAGCGGCAGCCGGAGTTTCCGGAGCGCGCACACGCGCAGGAGTTGCTGGGCCTCGCGCGCGAGCGCTCCGGCCAGCTGGCGCATGCCAAGGCGGAATACGAGGAGTATCTGCGCCGCTATCCGCACGGCGACGCCGCGGAGCGCGTGGCCTTTCGCCTGCGGATCCTGCGTGCCGCCGAAGCCAAGGCACGCACCGGTCGCGAGGGGAGCGGCGACACACGGGGATGGGAGGTGAACGGCGGGGTCGCGCAGATGGCGCGCTACGACGGCTCACGCCTGAGCAACGGCGCACCGCCGCCGAACAGCCAGCCGGTGCCGGCTGCGCCGACCGTCACCAATAATGCCCTTTTCAGCGACGCGGACCTGCTGGCGCGCCGGCGCGGTGAAAGCTTCGATCTGATCGGGCGCCTGAGCGCGGGCTATGACAAGAGCTTCGCCCAGGACCAGTTTGCCCTCGGCAACCCCACGCGCGTCAGCATTGCCTCGATCGAGGTGCTCGACCGCTCGCTCGGACTCCTGGGGCGCGTGGGCCGTCAGACAAGCAACGCGAACGGGATCCTCGGCAGCTTCGACGGGCTGTTCCTTTCCTGGCAGTTCAAGCCCTCCTGGGCCGTCAACGCGGCAGCCGGCTATCCGGTCGAGCAGCTGATCCTGACCCCGCAGACCCAGGAGCGCTTCGAGACCGTGGCATTGGCCTACACGCCACCGAACGCCCACTGGGACGGGAGCCTGTTCGCTGCGACGCAGCAGTTCCAGGGCCTGCGTGATCGCCAGGCGGTCGGACTCGAAGGACGCTTCCTCGCCTCGCACGCCTCCCTCGTCGCGGTGCTCGACTACGATACCGCCTTTCACTCCCTCAACACCGCCAGCATGCTCGGAACGCTGCAGCTACCGGCGCGCTGGAGCGTGAGCTTTGACGCCGAACGGCGCAACTCACCGGTGCTCACGACACGCAACGCCCTCATCGGTCAGAACTTCACGGACCTCATTCAGCTCGAGCAGGTGTTCACGCCCGCGCAGATCTATCAGCTGGCGCTGGATCGCACGCCGGTCACAGACAATTACAGCGTCACGGCCACCAGGCCGCTTGGGTCTCGCTTCCAGTTCACCACCATCGTGTCGGCCACGCAGACGGGCGCGCAACCCGCCTCGGGCGGTGTCGCGGCCGTGCCAGCCACCGGCGTGCTGCTCACCTACCAGGCGCAACTTTATTCGTCCAACCTCTGGCACCCGGGCGATTTCAGCGTGCTGTCGTTCACACACGGCAACACCGAGATCGGGCGCATCGACTCCCTCGGCATCACCGCCCGTTTTCCGATCGGCGGAGCCTGGCGGCTCGGACCGCGCCTCGCCGTGAATCGGTTGAACACCATCACCGACGGCACTACGGAAACCACCTACATTCCCTCGATGCTGCTCGACTACCAGCGCGGCAACAAGTTGTTTCAGCTCGACATGGGTGGCGAGCTGGGCAAGCGCGAAGCCTTCCTGCAGCTGTCGAACGGGACGTTCGTGCAGACCCAGAACACGACGCGCTACTATATAAGCGTGTCGTACCGCATCAGCTTCCAGCAGTGAGCGGCAGGGCCGGGGACAAGGGTCGGGTCGCCTTGCCTGTGGCGGTGTTGGCTGCGCTCGGCGCTGGCGCCGCCCTTGCGGGCGACAAGCAGCCTCGCGAGTATCTGGACGAGCAGACCGCGGCGACGATCACCGTGGTGGCCGAGCCGCTTGTCTTTGCCCTCCCGCGCCCGGAGCTCGCCGCGAACGTACGCGACTACGTGACGCTCGCCGCTGCGGCCGTGAATCGCAATGGCAAGGTGAGTTACGTGCTGATCGCGTACTTCTGGTCGACCGTCGACCCGCGCCTGCGCCCGGAACCACTGCCCTCCCCTGAACCGCTGGTCCTGCAGGCGGACGACCGGCGCATCGAGCTCGCACTGCGCGGACACTCGGCGCACGAAGCGGGGATCGGCGAGCCCGTACTCTCGCCCCCGGGCACCGCCGTGACACCGAATGTGTACGGGACCGATCTCGCCACGCTGCGCTTCGTGACCGAGGCGCGCCATCTCACCCTCCTCGCCGACAGTGGCGGGACGTCGCTCAGTTACGAGCTGTGGGAAGATCACCGCATGGCGCTGCGCAGCTTCGTGCATCACATGAACGGCGACCAGTAGCGCACGCGCGCGTTCCCGCGCCCGCTTTTAGAGTATTTCCAGCGTTCCCGGCGGCGGCCGATCGATGCCCGCGCCGCTTGCCTCCAGCTGGCCAATCCCGCTCTAAAACCCGTCTGACATCAACACGTTAGCACCGGTACCTCCAGTGCTGCGGTGCAGGGCCGCTGGCCCACCCCGTAGTACTTTCCCCCGCCCACCTTCGGCCTTCAACCCAAGGGGGAGCGAGGTTCGCCTTATTTCTCACCCGCCCGAGATGCGATATCTCTACTGCGGGAGATTTAAAACAACAACAGGAGTGCACCGTGCACCTTCACCGCTATCGAGGCTGCGCTCTCGCGCTGCTGGTTTTCATGGTTATGGCCTTACCGCGGATCGCCTCCGCGGTGCCGAGTTTCGCGCGTCAGACCGGGATGCCCTGCTCGCAGTGTCACACGATGGCCTTCGGCGTGGCGCTCACCCCCTACGGCCGCCAGTTCAAGCTGAACGGCTATACCTTCGGCGAGGGCGAGCACCCGATGCCGCTCGCGTTCATGGTGCAGGGCGGATACAGCCGCGTCGACACGCCACCGCCGGATCCGCTGGCCGCGCATTTCAGCACCAACAACAACATCTCGGTCGACCAGGTCTCGGTATTCCTGGCGACGCGCCTCACCGAGCACATCGGCATCTTTTCCCAGTCCACCTACAGTGGCGAAGACCGGCATTTCAGCTGGGACAACACCGACATTCGCTACGCGCGGCCCTTGAAGCTGCTCGGCACGGACGCGGTGGTCGGGATCTCGGTGAATAACAATCCCACGGTGCAGGATCTGTGGCATTCCTCGCCTGCCTGGGCCTATCCCTATATCGGCTCCCCGCTCGTGCCCGGGATCGGCGCCGCTCCGATCATCGGCGGGCTCGGGGGCGTGGTTGCCGGTGCGACCGCGTACACCATGATCCACGATCACGTGTATCTCGAGGCGGGCGCCTACAAGGGCCTCTCGGACCGCTGGCTCGGCAATGTGGGCCTCTACCCGGATAACAACGTCCACATCAACGGGGCTGCGCCTTATTGGCGCGCGGCCTACCAGTTCACCCGGGGCGAGCACGGCGAGCACTACTTCTCCGTGGGCACCTTTGGCCTGGACGTGAAGATGCAGCCCGATGCGGCGGTGCCCGAAACCGATCACTACACGGATGTCGCATTCGACGCCACCTATCAGTACACGCCCGAGGGCCCGGGCGCCATCCTCGTCAACGCATCGCTGATCCACGAGAAACAGCAGCTGGACGCGACGTTCCACGCCTTGGGATCCGACAGCGCCACCAATCACCTCAATGCGCTGGAGATCGATGCCTCCTACGCGTACCGGCAGACCTGGAGCGCGGGCATCGGTCTGTTCGATACCAGCGGCGGCCGCGATGCGACGCTCTACGGACCGGCCCCGTTCGAGGGCAGCAACAACGGCTCCCCCGACACGCGCGGCTACACGGCGCAGTTGGAGTACGTGCCGTTGGGAAAGATGACGTCCTGGGGGCGGCCGTGGGTCAACCTGCGCCTCGGCGTGCAGTACACCGGGTATCTGCGCTTCAACGGCGGCAGGTCCAACTACGACGGCTTTGGACGATCCGCGAGCCAGAACAACTCGCTGTTCCTGTTCTCATGGATGGCGTTCTGAGAATGACAGGAGGAAACACCATGACTTACCTTCGAGTGATCGGCGCCGGCATGCTGCTGTTGGCGAGTGCAGGTGCTTATGCAGACCCCTGCAAGATCGCCATCGACAGCAACGACATGATGCAGTTCAGTGCGCACGAACTGGCCGTGCCCACAACTTGCACCGACGTCGAGGTCACTCTGAGGCACGCCGGCCAGCTGCCCGCCAAGGTGATGGGCCACGACTGGGTGCTCGCTAAGGAGTCGGACCAGTCGGCGATCGTCAATGCCGGCCTGGCCGCGGGCCTCTCACACGGCTTCCTGCCCGAGAACGACAAGCGGATCATCGCCGCGACCAAGGTGGTGGGCGGGGGCGAGAGCACCACGGTGAAATTCAGCACCGCCGCGCTGGTGCAGGGGCTGCGCTACGTGTTCTTCTGCACCGCACCCGGACACTCGTCCGTGATGCACGGCAAGTTCCTGTTTGGCGATACCACGCGCGTGGCGCAGGCAGGAAAGTAACGTAATACCGGGGCGCGGCGCGGGTGGGAACTGCCCGCGCCGCCGTCGTGCCGCACGTGCGGCCCGCCATTGCACCAGGCAAACCGAAATAGCGCCGAGCGTTCGAGAAACTCAGCGGCCGGGGGGCGAGTTGGCCGGTGACGACTGCGTATTGACCACGGCGCCGCGGCGGCGTGTCGTCGGCACGCTCGGCCTTGTGAACTGGGCATTGTCGAAAGTCGGGTTGAGCGCGATCTTTTCGACGATCATCTTGTCCGTGTCGCGGCTCGCCGCTCCCCCGGTCTCGATCAGCAACGGCATCACGAGCCCGTTGACGGTCTGGTAATTGCGCAGATACACCGAGACGATGCCAGTCGCGCCGACGGCGTTGCGGGTGGCGCGGTCGTAGCGCAGCTCCAGGAAACTCTCCGCGTCGATCCAGTCGTCGCGCACCTGTCCGGAAGGGAGCGTGAGCTTGAGGTGATACGCGCGATGTCCCTCCACCGAACCGATACCCTCGAGCGCGATGCTGATGCCTTTGGCCTTCGAGTCGAGCAGGGGACCGTCGAGTCCGCCGGCGTCCCGCGCAAAGCCAATTTCCTCGGCGCTGTACTCCTTCACTTCGGACGTGCCTTGTGAGGTCGGCCGCTGCTTCCAGCCCACGGTACCGTCGAAGACTCGCACGGAGCGCTGGCCCTCGCCGAGGATTTCGAAGCGTGTCGCCGCCGGCCGCCGGAACATCAGCAGAAATGGGTGCTTGGAAATGCCGCCGGGCCCCGACTCGATGTGGCCCGTCCAGGTCATGGTCTGGATCTTGTGCCAGGGCTCCGCCCCGCCGCGCGCCGCGGCATGGCGCTCCAGGATCTGCTGCACCGTGAGCTCGGCGCCCGCAGCGCCGCCCGCGGTCGCTTTGGCGGCACCGGCCGCGCTCGTACCGATCGCCACTAGCGCAACCGCTCCCGCTCGCAACCATAGGCCGGCTGGACTCTTACTTGGCATTGATGAATCGGGCGTCATCCAGCGGCGGGTTCAAGGTAACACTCTCGATCGTGACCTTCTCGCGCTTCGGGACACCCTGCACGACCGTTTCCTGCAGGTGCGGGACCATCAGGCCCTGATCCCGCTTGTAGTCACGCAGGTACACCGCGACCGCGTGCAGCTTGCCATCCAGCCTGCGCGGCGCGCCGTCCACTTTGAGCTCGAGAAAACTCTGACCGTCGACCCACACCTGCCGAACCTGGCCGTCCTTGCGCGTCACCTTGAGCTTATAGGCGGCGTGGCCCTCGACCGTGTCGGTGCCGGCCAGTTCCACTTTGGCGCCCTTGCCCGCGTGGTCGATCAGATTACCGTCAATACCGGGTTCGGCGGCCGCTTGCAGGAGCTCGTCGGCGCTATAGGGTTCCCATTCGTCTCGACCGAGGTAGGGCCGCCGTTTCCAGCCCTTGACACCGTCATACACCTGCACGGCGGTCTGGCCGTTGAAATCGAGCTCCAAGCGGGACTTCAGCGGCCGCTTGAATTCGAGTCGGTATGGCAGCTGCACTTCTTCCCGTTCCTTTTGCTGCAGCTTGCCCTTGGGAGTTACCGTCATGTAAGTCGTGCCACCGGCGCCCATCTTCCCTTTCCAGGACAGGGTCTGGACCGCCTTCCAGGCGGTGAGTCCGCCGCGCGCGGTGACATTGCGCTCGACAATCTGCGCGGCGGTCAGTGCTGGCAGCGCCGGCGCGCGAGCCGTTGTGGGCGCCGGCGTGGCCACTGCCGCGGGTTTGGCGGCGGGCTTGGGTGCCGCGACGGCATGCAAGGCCGTGGCCATCAGGACCAGCCCGACGAGCGTACTTCTGAACACTGTCATAATGGACATCGCTCCTGTACTCCTATACCGAGCTGCGCATCGCCCAAACAGCGGATGCGCGCTCGTCTGACTCTCGGCGGGAGGCTGACGCAGTGGCCCTGCGCTGCGGCGCTTGCGGCCCGCGATGGTAATTCGGCGCTGTTTGTCGGCACCACGGCGTCGGCCGGACAGCGCGCGTGCCGTGCCCGCGACGCTCAAAGCAACCGCAGCAGGAGCACTGGCGCGCTCGGCCGTATCATCCGCCCTGGGCAGCTCCTGGGCTTGGCCCAGCACCCCGCTTACTTTCTGTACATCAACGCCAGGGCCTACTTGTGCTTGTCACCCTGGCGACTTGATCCATGACCGTGCTCGGCTCTGACGCCGCGCCCCACCAGCAGATCGTTGCAGGCTCGAACCGCCCAGTCTCCCGGTGCCGATTTGAGCACGCTGCTGATCTGGGCAAACGCATTCTTATAGGCCGAAGTGTGTGTCGCCGCCTCCCGGGCATGGTCGTCCTTGCCAAGGAGCGATTCCTTCAACGCCTTGTAGGCTGACGCGCCGGCGGGATTGACCTGGCCACAAAAGGCGAGTACGGCGTTCACGCTGCCCAGCGTCATGGGAGTGACAGGCGCATCGGCCCGCGCCAGCGACGCCGCCCCGAGGCCGACGCAGAGACCAATTATACCCAGGGTTTTCATTGACACCACCTGCTGCTTCTACAAGGTTAAGTGCCGCACAGCCTACCCGCGAATGGTGCCGAGTCCACGGGCCCGGTACCGCTTCTTGTTCCTCGTTCTGCAACGAACTTCTCAGTTTCATCCGAAATTTGCGTACGCGCGTGTCACGCAGTGAGTCCAGAATCGCGGCGCAGCAAGCGGCGCCAGCCGGACACAGCCCATCGTGGGGAAGCCTATTTGCGTCGGATGCCCTGGCGCGCGCGCGGGTTCAGCGACGCCGCGAGCTGGGTGCATTCTTTGAGCACCTTCTCATGCGGCTCGTCTGCGGACTTTTGTCGCGCGGCCTCGTACGCCTGGCGATACTCTGGCGTCTGGATCAGGGCTTCGACGGCACCATCGGGCTGCTGGCCGATCAGCGTCTCCCGCAGCTTGTTGTACGCCGATATGCCGGCTGGATTTATCTCGCGACAGACGTTCAACATGCCATCGAAACTGCCGACCTGCGCGGGGTCGAGCGGCTGCTCGGCCCAGGTGGAAGAGGATAGTGCGATGGCTAAGCCGATGCCGAAAATCATGCGGGTCTTCATTGCTTCACCTGCGATTGCCCATACTTAGGTCTGGCCTGTACATTGCCTGTCAGGCTTACTTCGTTGCCGCGGCCTTAATCCACTCCTCGACGCTGGGCGAGGCGGCATTCTCCCCGGCCGCACGTGGTTTGCGCGCCTGGTTGTATTTCGCCTTCTGCTCTTCTGTGAGGATCGCTCTGATGCGATCCGCGGTCCGGTCGCTAATGATCCGCGTGGCACTCACCCGATTGGCGGCGGCCAGCGAGCTGTCATTCCAGACTTTCATCACCTGCTCACGCTGGTCTTCGAGGATCCTGCGCACCAGGGCCTGCTGCTGCGCGTCGAGACTCAGCTCCGCCGATAGCAGCGTGAGGCGCTTCTCCAGGGCGGCGGACTCGTGCTGTGTGGGCGCTGGCCGAGGCTGCGCGCCGCGGGCGGCAGGCTCCGCTACGGCATTACCCGGCAGCACTACCAGCCCATAGGCGCAGGCTGCGACAGTGAACCAGGGGCGCAAACACTGAGGCATGCGCAAGCCGCTGAGAATCTTCCGACCGCCCAAGGACTTCATCTCCATATGTCTGCCGGCAGAACCGCTCGCGGGATTTCCCGCGAGCGGTTGGGTGCAGTATCAAACTTCCGTTAAGGCGTGGCAATCCCGCTCAGCGTCCCGACCTGCGAGGCGGTCGCCGCACCGTTGTCGGTGAACGTGATGCTGCCGCTGTGAGCGGGGGGGCCACGCGGCGATAGTACGTTCGTGAACGCGACCGATACGGTGCACGACTGTTGGGGCGCCAGAATGGCACCGGTGCAGTTGTTCGATCCCGCACTGAAGAACCAGGTCAGCAGGCCTCCACCCGTGCCGTTGGCCACATTGACAGCCGTTACTGCGACCTGTCCGCCGCCCGCCGCGGCGTTGTTCGTCAGCGTGACCGTCCCGGTACCGGTCACTTGCCCGGTGGGCAGCGTGATGGTCAGCGTGCTCGGCGTGACTGACACGGTCGGAACGCTCGCCACACCCGTGCCCTGCAGCTGCACCACTTGTGAGGTGATGCCAGTACCGGCAATGGTGAGCGTGCCGTTATAGGCCGTCGTCGGGGTCGTGGGCGCGAACACGCGATTGACAGTGCACGAGGCGCCGGCATTCAAAGTTGTCCCGCAAGTCCCGCCGCCCGCGCCAGTCGCCGGGGAGAACCCGGCACCGGCGGTGGTATACGTCAGGCCCGTGACCGCCACGTTGCCGGTATTGAGCACTGTCACGGAACGCGCCGGACTCGTCTTACCAAACGCCCAGGTGCCGAAGTCCAGCGGATTCGGACCGGCGCTCACGCTGGGGCCCCCGGCCCCGGGCTGGAACTCCACCGCGCCGATATCGGCCGGATTGGACGTGGTCCGTGCTCGAGCGTTCCCGAAGAAGTCCTGTGGCGGCGCACCGCTGTTGGTGCCCCCGTTGACCGCATTTGAAGCGGCGCCGATCGAGTACGCACCGGCGATCACTCCGTTCGGCGCGGCGGCCAGCATCGACTGCGCCGCGTTGTTGAACAACGCCAGAGGGCCGTAGCTCAGGTTGATCCAGTTGTTCCCTTCGTCCACCGTCGCCGCCGGCGTGATGTTGTTGAACACGAACACATTGCTCAGGCCGGTGGTCTCCGAACGGCCCGCAGGCGAGAGATACCCGTGGCCGCCGTTCTCAGGTGGCACACGCGAGCCGTTGCAGTACTGCGCGTTGACCGGCGATGAGCTTGGGGCCCGATTGCCACTGCCCGTATACCCACCAGCCAGGCTGGTCAGGATGGAATTGCTCAGTGACAGCGTCGCGCCGCCACTGTGGTTGGTCGGGCCCGTGTCATCACGGACGCCGACATCCCAGTAGCTGGCGCCCGCGGCGCATTCGCCGGTAGCCGCCTGATTCAACATCGGCAGCAGGCTGACCAGGTTCTGCTGCGACTGCAGTCCGGTGCCCGCGCCGGTGATCTCGACGTGGAAGGCGCGGTTCTGCCAGAACATGTCATTGAGCGCCCGGGGTAAGGACAGCAGTCCGCAATTGGCGTTGGCGATGCCGAGGAGGCCGCCCGTGTAGCCGTAGCCGCTGGGGCACAGCCAGCGTACGCCAAAGAAAGGCGGCAGGCCATTCATCGCGTCGACCAGGTTCGGCGTGTTCCTCATGGTCACCAAGCCGGCCGGCTGCGGAATATGCGCCGCGTTGTGGAGCAGGCAGTTCGGATCCTGCGGATTGGTGGTCAAATCCGTGGTCGGGTTGCAGCCCGGGGGCGGCGATGAGGCGTCGACCGCACCGAGCGTCTTGAAGAGCACGCCGGCCGATGCCGTCGTATCGTTCGAGACGATAGTGTTATTGACCATGGTCACCTTCAGGGCGTCTTCCATCGACACGCCCGCGCCGTCCCAACCCGCGACGTTGTTCGCGATGATGTTGTTCTGGACGGTGACCCCGTACCACGTGATCGACAGCAGGTTGTACGGCGGGGTGACCACTTCGGTACCGTTGACCTGTTGCAGGCGCAGACCACCACCACTGCCGCTCTCGGCGCTGTTGCCGATGATCAGGTTCGAATCGATCATGAGGTTCGCACCCGTGCCGTCACCGAGCCCTGGCGGGCAGTCGGCAACTTCTGCGCTATTGCACTCGTTACCGTTCGGGAGCGTGCGCGTGCCGTTGGCACCGATGATCCCCAGACCGCCACCGTTGGTCGGCAGCGTCGCGTCGGTGCTCTGGTTGAACAGGATGTAGTTGTGATCGATCGTGCCGTTGAAGCTCAGGCCGCTGTGCACGACACCGCCGCCGTCGCCGGTGCTCAAGTTTCCGGCGACCCAGTTGTGATCCAACCGGTAGTTGTCGGCACCGGCGCTGATCGTGACACCACCCGCGCCCGAAGGCGTGCCGGAGAACAGCGCGTCGCCGAGGCTCGCGTTGTTAGACACGGCGTTGTGGTGGACGTGCACCCGCGTGTTGAGCTGGAACGGAATGGCCGCATTCGGCAGCACACCCGTCAATGGCGGGCACAGTGGCGCCGGCGCCGCAATGCCCGGGCCGCAGAGGGTGCCGTCATTCACGTACAGCGGCGGTGTCTCGCCGTTGCCGACGTTGATGCCGCCCGTCAGCGTGCCGTGGTTGCCGAAGATGCGGGTGTTGGACACCTCGAGGTTGTGGTTCCAGCCATGCAGGAAGATGCCGCCACCACCCTGCGAGCTGTTGCTGATCGAGACACCATCGATGCGCGACGGGTTGCACAGGAAGTTGCTGGTGCCATAGTCGAGCCCGGGCGTCGAGGTATTGACGGTGCAATCCGACGGGCTGTTGGTCAGGTAGACGCTGCCATCCGGGAACGCGCCGGCGACCCCGCCGCCGTCCAGACCCCAGAAGTCGCTGCTGGTTGCGGGGATGCGGATGCCGCGGCCAAGCACCGTGATGCCCGCACCTTCGTAGGCGCCCATCAGCGTCGGCTCCTGCAGCTGCCCCGCCAGGTTGCCGTTGCCGGTCGCATCCCAGCCGATGATCGCTTCGAAGGCAATGCGATCGACACGCAGGTACTGCGAGGCCGGACAGCTGTACGTGCCCGTGGGGTCGAAGGCCGGGTTGTTCGGGGTCAAGGAGCTGACCGGCACGCCGTTGAGCGCGAGACCGAACAGACACACCGCCTGCCGGCGCCACGCGTCCAGCTTGCCCGCAGGATGGGCATCGGCATTGATCGTGGTCGCGCCGGCGCCCACGCCCTGCAGGCGCACCGGTTTCCACATCAACACATTCTCGCGGTACGTGCCGGGGCCGACGATGATCAGGTCGCCCGGGGCGGCCGCGTCGATCGCCAGTTGCAGCGCATTGCCGGCCGCGTTCTCGCCATTGAGGTAGCTCGGCGGCTTGCCGGCCACGGTGACTGTGATCGCGTCGATCGAGCGCTTGCCGCTCGCGGTCGTGATGACCAGCTGCCCGCACCGGTAGTTGGCCAGGCCGGTGGCCAGGACAGCACCATTCGCCCCACGTTGCGGCGGGGTTTGGCCGGCCGGTATGGTGGCCGATGTGCCGTTGTAGCAGGTGGAACCGACACCGGTTGTCGTGTTCAGGGTGGCCGGAATGGTCGGCACCGTGCACTGCAGCTGGGAGTTACTCCAGGTGCTGCAGGTGGCCGTGACACCGCCGATCGTGACCGTGCCTCCACTGCCAAACCCATAGTGCCGGGTAATGGTCTTCTGATTGAACGGTGCGGTCGTCGCGCCCGGGCCGGAGAAGGCCGGATTCGGAACGACCTTGGTGCAGGGGTTAGCCGTAGTGTCGTAACCCAGGCAGCGGATGGTCAGCGCCTGACCCGCAGCGCTAACCCAGGGTCCCGCGCCACCGCCACTGGCGGTGCCGGTCACGGTGGACACGGCTGGCGTCAGATCCGGGTACTCGCTGTCGGGCAGGTTATAGCCGTCGGCGAAGGCCTGGGTCGGGATCACCGGTGTATCCATGTACTGGGTCTGGCCCGGCATGAACGGCGTCTCGTAACAGAAGTTGCTATACGCCGGGCTGTAGGCGGGATCGGTGATCTGCTGGGCGAGATCGGCCGTTGCCACGAAGGCGCCGGCCGCGTTCACGTAGCGTCCCGTTACCAGGTCGGTCCTCGCGATCGGGCCCGGATCGTTCATGCACGCGATCATCATCTGCGGCACGTAACCGGTCGGGTTCGGAGGGTTGACGCCATAAGTCGAGAAGTTAAGACCGTTGAAGATGCCCCACTGGTCGGCATACACGCGGGCGATTTCCTTGCCCGCAAAGTCGCGCACGCCAACCGGCAGGTTCGGGGGAGAGAACTTCTCGCCAAACTGCGGCGAGAACGGGTCGAATTCCGACGCGAAGTCATTGGTCATCGTGCCGGTGAAATGGCCGGCCACGTGCGTCGAGGAGAACACGTAGAACTTCGCCAGCGCCGCGTGCTGGTCTTCCAGCGTCACTTCCTTGCGATCGCACAGGTTGCGCATGGCGCCCGCAAAGGGCGAGTTCTGGCCCGCGGTCGGGTAGAGACTGTTCCAATCCGGCACCTGGCGCTTGACGCCGACGCAGGGCCAGAAGGTCTCGATGCTGCCGGTGTCACCCTCGTGACGCGGCACTGCCCCGAGGCTGTTGGTCAGATTCAGTGCGCCCGGATTGTTGCCGTTGTAGGCCGCGCCCACCGCCGCCTGGTCCGGCATGATGAAGATGTTGCCAAAACCGGCGAACTGGGTGGTGACCGGCGCCACATATATGTCGCCGAGCAGAATGTTCTTGTCCTCTTCCTTCACCAACTCCATGCCGGGCGGCACGATGACTTCCACCACATACTTGCCCGGGAACAGCATCGGCGTGCCGTCAGCTGGATTTGTGGTGCAGTGCGTGCAGTTCGACGTGGCCGGCAGGCCGGTAGTCGCATTGACCGTGGCCACACTCGGGAACTTGTACATACCGTCGTAGGGCGCCGGCTGCACCTGGTTCAACATGGCCCAGCCGTCAAAGCACTTGAACTGCGCGTTGTGCGGCAATGGCACGCCGGGGTTGAGCCACTGCGTGCTGCCCTGCAAGGTCTGGAAGAATGGGCTGGTTGGATCCTGGCCCGGGCAGTTCATGTTGGGAATGCCAGCAGCCCGGCCACCGCCGCCAAAACCCTGCGCCCAGTCATCCCAGCTGCTGGTCGTCGTGGTATCCACGAGTCTCAGGGTGCTCGTGACGCCATCGGCCGCCGGAAGCTCCTCATACAGGTTGAGCTTCGCGCGCGCCACACCCGGCTCCCAGCTGAGCTGCAGCAGCAATTGCGGGTCGTCAAAGGGTCGCGTCGAGGCGTAGATGACGTGGCCTTTGATGCCGCCGTTCTCTCCTGCGGCAAAGGGCTTCATCGCGAACTCGATGAAGCTGTTCTGGCCGAGCAGCCCCTGCCAGCCTTCCGTGGTGTTGCCGGGCGGATCGACACGACCCGTTGAGAGGCCTGTGGTGCCAGCGACGCTGTCGCCCGCCGGACAGGTGGCGTGCGCGCAGTAGCGCGCGCCCGGTACCCGCACGTCGGTCGGGAGAGAGTTCTGTTCGATGCTGTTCGCCAAGCCATCCGTGACGCCGTTCGCAGCGGCGCCACCGAAGGCGTCGGCGGGACCGCCCGCATCGTAGATGACGTGCGTGCCGGCCGACTTGAAGCGCGTGGTGTCGGTTTCGACTACCAGCCAGTTCAAGAACGGGAAGACTTCGTTGAAGCCCGCATAGCCGTCCAGGTCGGTGTTGTTGAAGAACCCGAAGCTGCCGTCGCGATAGCGGACGTTGGTCGCCACCAGCGGCAGGCCGGGCTCGCCGGGCTGCGACACGCCATCGCCCGCTGAGCCTGCGGTGCCATCACCGACGTCGAGGAAGGTGCGCGTGTACACATTCGTCCGCCACTGCGTGACGGGGAAGACGAGCGCGTTGGCTGCGCTCGTGCCGGCGCCGCCGGTGCCGACGTGAATCGACGAGACCAGGCCGTCGACCAGGAGGTCGTTCCACTGATCGAAGACCGTGAGCTTGTAGTCGCCGGTCGGCACGTTCTCGAGCACGAAATTGCCGTCCGGGTCGCACTTGGCAAAGGCGAAGTCCGCACTGTCCGGCGGACTCATGCCCACGTAGCACTGCGTAAAGCCGTACGCGCTGTAATCGCCGCTGCTGTAGATGCGCTGATCGGGCGTGCGGCTCATGCGCGCGCTGGTGACTCGGCCATACACGGTATGGCTGCAGTCCAGCCCGCCGCCACCTACATTAACGCCACCTTGAACATTCGGCGAGTCGCACAGACCCGTGCCGTCCGTCTTGTGCCTGCGGGCGTTGATGATGCCGCCGTTGGCAAAGCCGATCGCCACGTGGAAGCCGCCAGGGCCGAACTCCTGGAAGTAGGACGGTTCGTCCGGCTTGATGAAGGCCTCATGGGCCGGAGTGCCGTCGAGTGTATTGGTCTGCAGCCATTCCTCCCCGCGCGCGATGCGGTCCGCGCCCGGATGCGCGACCACTTCGTACAAGCCGGGGTAGAGGTTGGCGATGATCGCCTGCCCTTCGAGGGGCGACTCGGTCACCCCATCCGCCTCGAAGTGCGGGCAGGTCGGAATCATGCCCACCATGCCACTGGTCCTGGCCGTGATCGGGCACGCATCCTGCCCGGTAAAGGGGTCCAGGGTCCCAGCGAGCGCATTGCTCACCGGCTGGTTGAACATGTCGTAGGTGATCTGGCCGGTGGAATCGCCGAATCCGCCCGCCTGGTCGAACAGCTCCAGATTGAAGCCGCCGAGACCCGGCTCATTCGCCGCAAGGCCCGTCACGCCAACAGGGGGACCACCGGCGTCATGCTCGCCGTTCAGCGGGTTGTCGTCGGCGAACACGAACGCCGTAATCTTGGAGGTCGGGAGCGGTGTTTGCTCCAACGGGACCCTGACCGTGGTCTGGCCCGCTGCGATCAGCGCTCCGGAGATCTGCGCGCCGCCCATGGCGTGGCCGCAGTCGCCAGTGCCAGGGTCGAAGCTGGTGCAATCGTCCGGCACCTTAAACTGCCGGAAAACTCCGGGCGACGTTTCGATCGGGCCGCCGGAACCGGCCAGCGTCGGATTGACGCCGTCACCGGGCAGAACGGAGAGGTAATAGCGCTTGGCCGGATCGAGATGGACAGTGCTCGGATTGAGTGCTGTCTTCTGGGCAGCGGCGCGGCAGGCGCCATTGCCGATGTCGCAGGCGACGGCAGTTGTACCGCCACCGAAGCTTTGTCCGGCCTCGCACGAGACCGCGCCGACGCAGCCCGCGGCGACGATTGGCATGTAAGACGTGTGGAAGTTATAGCCCAGGCTCTGCACCGGCAGCGGCGGGCAGGACGTCGGCCGCAGCGCTGGGTCGGTCGAGTTGATCTGGCACTTGGGATCGACGTAGAAGGTGCGATCCTCTTCGATGATCCAGCGGTAGTCGTTGATCTGACCGGCATCGGTGCCTGTGCCCGCAGGCAGCGGGGTCTTCGCGTCGCGCACGACCACATTGAGGCCCGAGGCCGGCAGGAAGATGACGGTCGCGTGCCCAGTATTCGACAAGGTTCCCTGGGCGTTCTTCGCCTGATAGGGAAGGTCGCGGCAAACCGTTGCGGCGGGTAGCGCGGGGGTCTTGATCGGGCAAGTAAGAAGTGCACCAGAGCTTGGTGTGGCGACAAACGAGCCGTCCGCGTTCAGGCCGGTTCCGACAGCCGTCAAGGCGAGGCCGCCTGCATTGCTCGTCACGCCAGCAAGAACACCCGGAGGGGAAGAGGCGTAACGCGTGGCTACGTTGCTTGTAAACTCGATAGGCCCGGCGACCGGCGCGCCACCCACGGTGCAACCATTCGCACCGTTGCCACCACCGCTATCGCAGCGCTGGATGGTGGCCGTCGCCGTGTTGAGGCCATTGACCAGGTACGTGAAGCTGCCGCCGCAGCTCGTGTCGCTAGGCGCCTGCGCATAGGTAAATGTGCCGTCCGAATTGAACGTCAGGGACCCGCTCGTCAGGGTTGCTACGCCCAGGACCGCGCCGTTCGCGCCGGGATCGTTGGCGAGAACGCCCTTGCTCGGGTCGGTGACGGCCAGTGTCGTACCGGCCACGCAATAGTAGGTTTCGCTGACACCAGACCCTGCGACCGGCGTCACCACAAGTCCGGCCGTGCGGGCGATATTGGCCATCATGCCGCCACCGCGACGATTGTCAGTCGACAAGCTCAGGTGGCGATCGAATACGGCCACAGACGACAGCGGAGCGGGGTCATTAATCAGCACGTCCTGCGTCTTGCCCGCGGCCAGGAACACTTCGGACTGGACCTTGGGCACACCGGGGAGAACATTGCCGTCTTCCGCGATGAGCGAGACGCCCGGAACCGCTGCGGTGCCGCCGGTGATCGCACCCACAATGGAAGGCACGTGCATGCGCAAGCCCGCGTTGACGAAGCGCACGAGGACCGAGCCGGTAGCCCCAGCCGGCGTGGTCGCAAACTGGGACTTCCAGCTCGCGCTCTGGTCAAAGGACACGCCATTGATCAGGAAGTAGCGCGGGTCGTAATTAACTGCTGGCGGGTAGCAGGTATTGGCGGTCGCTGGAATCGAAGTAGCAGACGGCGGCAGGTCGCCGCACTGGCCGGGCTGGCCGTTCCACACTTTCGTCTCGCTGAATCCGGCCGTCCCCACGGCCGAATTCACGGCGCGGTTTTGCACGGCATCGATTTCACTTAGCACCAGGGGCAGTTCCGAGTCGTAGTTGACGACAGCCGCGCCCGCTTTGTAGTACGCGACGCCGGCAGTAGGACCGGTCGTGGGCGCCGTGGTCACAACGAGTACGCCATAAAGGCCCATCGCGCCCTGGATGGACGGGTGCGTGCCCGACTCGATCAGATAGGTGCCGGGTTTGAGATTGCTCCAAGTAAGATTCGCGGGCGTCCCGAACACGACTTCAGTGGCGAACGACTGGACGCGGTTCGGCTGAGGCGGCGGGCAATTGGTACCGAGGGCACCCGCGCCAGCACGGCCCGGGACAGTGCTACAGTCGGCAGTCGGATCGGGACCCCCCGAAGCGGGCCAAGTCGGACCTTGAGCGGCGTGCGGCGGGCTCGGCGTAGTCACCGGCGCAGCGCCCAGGCCACCGCCCAGCTGGCCCACGATCACGAGCGAGGTCGGCACCGTATTCGTGCCGGTACCTGCCGTGAACGAGAGATTGTTGGTCAGGCTAATCGTCAGGATCGTATTGCTGACGCCCGGCGCACTTTCCGTGTAGGGAACGGTGATCACGACCGGCGACCAGTTGGTACCGGCATTCGGATTCGCTGCCGCGCAGGTGCCCGTGCCGACAGTGACGGCGCCGCAGGTGTAACCCCACATCGGCACCGACTGCCCGTCAGGCAGCACGGCCTGCGTCGGTGCGGCGGTCAGACCGAGGGTGGTCTGCTGCGCAAAAGCCGCGCCGGCCGCTACCAGGAGAACAGTAGCCGCAAGTCCTGATCGGATCAGACTCGCCTTGGAATGGATGGCTCTCATCGCGGTTCTCCCAATTACTATTTCGATTCGTCGATTTTGTAAGCGCGCGGGTCTACGAGCATCATCATCAACATGCCGCCCGGGAAGATGTTGTTGGTGGTGATCTCGCGCTCGTTATGCGAGTGCCACATGTAAGCAAAACCCGCTTCGTCTGTCGGGCTGTTGGCCACAGTTCCGGAAGGCGGGATCGGCGTGCTGCCGGCGGCGCGCGTCGTGGCCTCGCCACCGAGATACGGACTGCCGCTGTACCAGGGGCCGTTGGCCACGATGTTCGGGTCGGGCAGCGTCACCGGACCACCACTGCCGACGCTGCCGAAGGGCTTGCTTTCGAGTGCCTTGTTGTGATCGCCGCACCACTCGTAGTAATTCTGTGCGGTCGGAGCACTGGTGTAGTAGCCGTTGGCGTCCGGCACGCACACATCGGCGGTCACCGGGGCGCCGTCCTTCAATCCATGTCCGAACACGTCCCAGTTAAGGCCCTTACCGGTCCACTGGAAGATGCCGTCGATCGTCTGGCCTGGTGTGGTCGTAGTCGTAAACATCAGCGGACCCGCCAACGGCGTGGTCGGACTGACCGCGCCAGGCGCAAGCAGCAAGTTGCCGTCACGGGCCAGCACGCGTACGTGGTTACCGTGCTCATGGAAGGGGTGCTGCCAGCGCCCCTGCCCGATGATGCGCAGCAGCGTGAGCTCGCCCGGATGCATGTGCGGGTTGCCGTTGTAGGGCTGGTGGGGATACTGCATCGAGTAATTCGGATCCATGTCATCGGGCATGGAACGCCCGTTGATCATGTAATAGGCGGGTAAGTAGGGCTCGGTGGCCACAGTATCCATGTTGGTCGGGCAGCGGGTACCGGTGCAGTTCACAATCTCCTCTGCGGCGCGGTGGATCCTGGGATCGATCTCGGAAAACTGGAACAGGTACTCGCGGTCGTAGCAGCTGTCGTTATGGTTAAAGGCCGCCTGGGCAAGCCGGAAGTCACTCTCCGCTCCATTGCCAAAGTCATGAGCTCTGGCGGTGTCGTTGGTTCTCCCCGTGCAGACGGTCGGTACGGTACTCGGCAGCACGATGATCGCCCCGTACAGACCCATCTCAATCTGTAGATCGCTCTGCGTACCGCTGTAGTACGAATGTGTACCCGGTTGCGTGGGGGTGAAGGTATAGGTGACCGTGCCGCCGGCGGGTACCGCCTCGCGCGTGAGCAGGCCTACGGGCCCGGTGCCGGTAGCCGTCACATTGAAGCCCGGGAAAAGAATCGAGGTATTGCCTGCGCGCGCCGGCAGGTTATTGGTCAACGTCACTGTGACGGGAACATTCTGCGTGACGATCAGCGTCGGGCCCGGAAGCTGCATCTGCTGACAGTTGGCTCCCGGGACGGCAGCCGGCTGGAAGGTGCCGGCGGGTGGCGTCGTGCAGCCATAACCCCACGAATAGATGCTTGACCCGTCAGGCTGCGTGATATAAGCCGCCGCAGCATCCAGGGCGAACGACGCGCCGGCTATACCGGGAGCAGCCGCCTGTGCGGCGTTGGCCAGCAGCGAAACCGCAGCGATCGTGGCACCCCGCAGGAGCTGCCGGACCAAAATATTTGTCTTCATGGCGCGCATCTCCGCTCTCCTACTAGAGGCATGCTTTGGTCGTCGGATTGACCGTAGTGCAGATATTGACCTCGGTCATCAGACCGCCAAAGTTCTCTGCGTCGTTGGACAGATGATCGAGATTGGGCGTGTACAGATAAAATTTCTGCCCCGCCGCATAGCCCGTGGCGTCCAGGATCACGTCGAGCGATTCGCCACCGGCGAGCGTGATCGAGTTCGTAAGGTAAGTCATGTCGTTGCCAGCCATATCGCGCAGTAACCGCGCGTTGAGGCCAACGACACGCATCGGAATGCCGAGTGAGGCCAGCGTCTGGTACTCAGTCACGTCCAGGTCCGAGATGCGCAGCAGTGCGCGACCGTTCGCCGGAATATTGATGATGCTCGGCAACGGCTGCGAAGCGTGAAGCGTGCCGTCGGTAGACTGAGTCACCATCGTTCCCGGTGCCACGGTGTCTGGGTAGCTGCGGCCATTCAGCATGAAGTACTTGTCCTTCATGTCCGTGAAGGACTCCGGATTGAAGGTCATGCCGACGAAATGGAAATTCGGATCGAAGCCGTGGATCTGAATCGGATACTCGACGTCATACCTGGTCGAGCCGTCACCGTCGTTGTAGGCGTACATGGCACCGGCTGCGCCGGTCGCAGTGGAGACCGGGGCGGGCGTCTGGCCCGTGCACAGGATGTCCGAGCAGGAGAGCCCGGTGCCGTTCGGTGCCGCCACCGTGACGCCACCGACCGGGTTGGCCGGATAACCGGCGGCTCCCTGGTTCGCTGCAATCAACGCGTTCTTCAGGTCGCCGGCCACGCGATTTTGCCGCGGCCTGACGTAGATCTGGCCGACCATGCCCATCTGCAGATGCTCGGGCGGTGAGATATGGCAGTGCCAGAAGTAAGTGCCAGCGTCTGGCGCCAGGTAGTAGTAGGTGAAGCTGCCACCAATATTGATCGCGATCGAGGCATCCGGCACACCGTCGTAGAAGGCCGAAGCGTTGGGGTAGCCGTGGAAGTGCACCGTGTGCTGCTCGAACAGGTCGGGGCGCATGACCTGGCCGACGTTGGTGAGCGTGAGGAAGAATTCGTCGTCCTCGTCTATGGCCATCAGCGGCGCCGGCTGGTTGGCGTTCATCACACCGACGTCCATGATCAGCCGCGGATCGACATGCCCGGTCAAGGCGCCGGGAGTTGGCTCCGACTGCGGGTCAGGGACCAAGCCGATCGCACCGTTGAAGCTATACGCCGAGACGTCCAGGTTGGACTGGTCTACCGGAGCACCGATGAATATCGGGTCGACGCCGCTGGTGTTGTCGACGTTGAATTCGGATTGCACGTCCGTACCGGGCAGACCGCTGGCCATCTTTTGGAGGCCCGACAGTGGACCAAAGCCGAACAGGTAGGTCTGCGTTCCGTCGCCCATGGTCGCAAAGCCGTCGCCGCCTGAGATCTGCTGGCACTTGATGCGGCCGCCCAACGGATTCGCAGCCGGATTGGCGGGATCGCTTGGGTGCGAGGGCGTCGCCGTCGGACACTGCACCTTAAAGCTCTGCGCCGCTACCGGCAGCGCGCACAAAGCCAGACATGCTGCGGCTATTCCGCTGCCGAACAAACGTGTACTAAACATAAAGCCTCCGTCCGGAACTTTCCGCGCGTGCGGTGCTCACAACCATGGCGTGGGGAAATCTCGCGCGCTGTGCGCAACGCCTGCTGCCGGAAGACCGGGCTTCATCCGCAGACATGGTTGGCTCATCGTGTTGTCGTGAAGCATCTTGTCTTGTTCTCGAGCTGCCGGCCCTTACATGGCGCCTACATGGCGCTTGGTCGTTATCCCCGGCGGACCCGTAATAGCGTGCTGTCCCCTGGCGTGAAGACTGAGGCTATTGGCACTCCGCACATAGAGTGACGACGCTGTGCGGGCGATGGGGACAATACGGTAGTTCGAGTTAACTGATTCCCGGCCCGGCAGCGCCTGAGACCCGATATTTCTGCCGCTGAATATCAGCGACGCGGTTCCTTGACCGCGCCATCCGCTTGCAGCAATGTACGGCCGGAAATCAATTCAGAGGCCTGTTCCATGCATGTATTGCGCTATTGCCGCGCCCCGGTCGTGTGGCTGCTGACGCTCCCCGCCCTGGCCCAAGCGCCGGCCGACCCCCACGGCAGTGCGGGCGCGCACCAGCAAAACCCCAAACAGTCTCCGTACCGAAATGTCGGGCACAGCGGCTGGGCCGCCATGTACAGCGCCACGGCCTGGGGAGTGGATCAGCTGCGGGTGCAGAAGACGTCCTCGGGCGAGCTGATTCGCTTCAGTTACCGCGTGGTAGACGCGAAAAAAGCGCAGGTATTGCACGACAAGAAAGCCGAGCCGCACCTGATCGGCCTGCGTAGCCACGCAATGCTATCGGTTCCGACGCTGGAAAACGTCGGCCAGCTGCGGCAGACGGAGGCGCTCGCGAACGGCAAGGACTATTGGGTGCTGTTCTCCAACAAGGGCGATCTGGTCAAGGTGGGTGACCGTGTAGATGTGGTGATCGGGGATTTTTACGCCAGCGGTTTGAGGGTCGAGTAATTTCAATCTAGGAGCGGGCAATGGTGCGAGGATTTTCCGTGAGCGTGTGGTTGCTGGCATTAACGGCACCGTTCGTAGGCGCGGCTACTGCGGACGCGACCAGGGATGCGGCCAGTGCGATGCCCCAGGACGGCGTGACCATCACCACGGTGAACTACATCATTCCGCCAGTGCATCTCGTGCGCGAAACCGGCCAGAGCGTATTGCTGACGCAGGAGCTTGACGACGGGCGCCCGGTGATCATGAATTTCATCTTCACCACCTGCGAGACTACCTGTCCGCTCTCAAGCCAGACCTTCGCGCAGTTTCAGAGCAAGCTCGGGCCGGAAGACCGCCGCGTGCACATGGTGTCGATTTCGATCGACCCGGAGCATGATACGCCGCAGCGCCTGCGCGCCTACGCGAACAAGTTTCACGCCGGGCCGCAGTGGCAGCACTACACCGGCACACTTCATGACAGCCTCGCGGCCCAGCAGGCCTTCGGTGCCTACCGCGGCGACAAGATGGGCCACGCGCCGCTCACACTGCTGCGCGCAGCGCCGGGTGAGCCGTGGACGCGCATCGAGGGCTTCGTCACGCCCGGCGAACTGTTGCACCATTACCGTCGATTGCTCGCCGCGCGGTGAGCAGACGTCATTGATGAAGGCGCCGACCATCGTGCGCACGCTGGCAACGTTGTGCGCCCTGTCGTTGAGCGCGGTGAGCGCGGCCGGAGAGCCTGCACAGCCGCAGGCGTCGACCGTCTCGATTGGCGAAAGCATCTACCGCTTCGGCGCGTTGCCCGGCGGCGAGCCGTTGCGCGGGGAGCGCGCGTCGGGTGTACCAGTGGAAGGCGCAAGTGCCGCTTGCGTCAACTGCCACCGGCGCAGCGGCCTGGGCGCGGCAGAAGGGCGCGGCTTTATTCCGCCGATCACCGCCCAGTTTCTGTTCCACCCGCGCGTGAGCAGTCGTGACGATTCGGATCTGCCATACGTCGACGGCGCGCGCATCAATCGCGATCCGTTCACCGAGGAAACGCTGGCCAGGGCGATTCGCCAAGGCATCGGCGCGGAAGGCAAACCGCTGAGCGTGCTGATGCCCCACTACGCGCTGGACGACGCTGAGATGGCCGCGCTGGTCGATTACCTGAAGCACCTGACCAAGACCCAAGTGCCCGGCGTCAGCGACTCGGTGTTGCAGTTTGCCACGATCATCACGCCGGACGCCGACCCGGTCAAAGCCAAGGCCATGCTCAGCGTGCTCGACGATTATTTCGATGAGAAGAACGCTGCGGCGCGGGCGGTAAGCCCACGCCTGCGCAGTTACCACAAGATGATGTTCCGCGCGACACGCAAGTGGCGGCTGCATGTCTGGAAGCTCACGGGGCCGGCGAATACCTGGGAAGCTCAGTTGCAAGAGCACCTGGCCGCTGAGCCGGTGTTCGCCGTGCTTTCCGGGATCGGCGGCAAGAACTGGGGGCCGGTGCACCATTTCTGCGAGCAAGCCGAACTACCCTGCTTGTTTCCCAATGTGGACTTGCCGGTAGTTGCCGAGAACGATTTTTACGCGCTGTACTTTTCGCGCGGCGTACTGCTGGAAGCAGGGCTCATTGCTCATCAACTCCAGGAACAGCCCCGTTGGTCGGCGGTGCGCCGGCTGGTGCAGGTGTATCGCGCCGACGATATCGGCGCGGCAGCGGCAACGATGCTCGCAGGCGAGTCGCACCGATCGGGGCTCGAGATCGTCGCGCGCGTACTCAGGGCGCGCGAGGCGGGTTCGGGTCTTTCATCCGCCCTCAAAGATATCGGCCCCGGAGATGACCTGGTGCTTTGGTTACGGCCCAAAGATCTGGCTGCGCTCGGCAGTCATCCGGTCAAAGCGGACGGCGTGTGGATGTCCGGCCTGATGGGCGCTCTGGAGCACGCGCCGCTCCCGAGCGCCTGGCGCAACGGCATACACATGGCCTATCCCTTCGACCTGCCCGATAAACGGCGTATTCGGGTGGATTACCCGCTCGGCTGGTTCCGGATTCGCAAGGTGCCGATCCTGGATCTGCAGGTACAGGCCGACACCTATCTCGCCTGCGGCCTGCTGTCGGAAACGCTGAACCACATGGTGGATACCTTTGTACGTGACTACCTCATTGAACGCATCGAGAGCATGCTCGAGCATCGCATCATTACCGGTTACTACCCGCGGCTTACGCTCGCGCCAGGGCAACGCTTTGCTTCCAAGGGCGGTTACATGGTGCACTTTGCTGAGCCGACCGGCGCGAAGCTCATGGCCGACGGGGATTGGATTGTGCCCTGATTGTGAGTCCTCGACTGCGCCCAATATACGTGAAGCCCGACTGGCACCCGTGGTGGCGGCGCATCTGGCCTACCAGGTCGCTAGCGCGGTACCATCCGCGGCGACATCGGCGGCGCCGCTGGGCACGTCACGGACGCCCGGACTGCGCTTGCGCGGCTAACGCGCGGGCTCGGCTGCTCCCTCGGTAAAGCCCTCGCGCGCCGCGAAGCGTGTCAGGTCCGCGGTGCTGTTGAGATGCAGTGCGCGCCGCAGGCGCTCGCGCAGCCTGTGCACAGCCCTGACGCTCACGCCCAGCATCTGCGCGATCTCGCGCGTGCGATAGCCGAGAGCCACCGAGCGCAGGACCTGCCGCTGGCGCTCGGTGAGGTACGCCGCGCGGTTGTTGAGATGCCGGTCCTCGCGCGCCGCGGCCCGCGCGCCCGCCTCCGGGGCCAGCGAGCGATACCAGCGGCCCGCGGTGACGTCGCGCAACGCCCGCAGCAGCTCCTCGCGGCCGTGCTCCTTCAACAGGTAGCCGAGCGCCCCCGCCTTCCTCACCGCGGCCGCGACGTCGCTCGCCCGCGCGCTCGTGAGCACGAGAATCGCAACCTTCGGGAAACGCGCATGGATCTGCTCGATGAGTGGCACGGCGGAGCCGTCCGCCAAATGCAGCTCGGTCACGACCACGTCGGGCTGCAGGTTGCCGATGAGTTCCACGGCTTCGGCCGCGTGTCCGGCCTCCCCCACCACGGCGAACTCCCGCTCGGTGGCAAACAGGATTCGCAGCGCCTGGCGGAAAATTCGCTGGCCGTCGATCAGCACGATGCGATATGCGCGACGGGGTTGCACAGCCGGTGTCGCGGCTTCGGGAGAATCAACGAGGGTCATGTCGCAGCCATCGCGCTGTGCGCTGTTGTTTGCGGCCCAGCTTAAGTGCGCGACGCTCGGGGAAAATCAGGGGGCAAGCGTACGGGGCGCCTCGGAGTGCACACGTCACACTCAGTCAGCCGCCGGATTCACGCGAATCAGATCCGCGAGCGAACGACACTCGAGTTTTCCATAATGCGTGCCTTGTGGACGTCCACGGTCCGCGGACTGATGCCGAGCTGCGTGGCGATTTCACGGTTCCCGATCACGGCCGTGTTTCCCCACAACTAACAACCGCAACCCAACACCTTCTTTTCCCAGCTGACCGACAGCACCTACGCTGTCCCCGGGCGGTGTCGAACCCTACCACCGAGCGCTACACAGCACGATCAGGGTCGAGCCGGGCAGCTGCAACGTGCTGCTGCCGCCGGTGGCGGCTGTGGGAATTCCGACGCGATGCGATTCCCCGATGTGCTGGTGGCGAAGATGTCAACAGCTACCAGGACGCCGCTGACGCCAACCCCGAAGCCACCGACTCACCAACTCTAGGCGCGGCATCGCCGCTACAGCGTAATCCAGTCCCCGAGCGCGGCGACCCGCGGTCCCTGCGGATCGGAGAAGCGCCGCACCGTATGGCGCGCGGCCTACCAGTTCACCAGGGGCGAGCACTACTTCTCCGTCGGCACCTTTGGCATGGATGTCAAGATGCAGCCCGATGCGACGGTGCCCGACATCGATCACTACACGGATGTCGCGGTTGACGCCACCTATCAGTACACGCCCGAAGGCCCGGGCGCCATCCTCGTCAACGCATCGCTGATCCACGAGAAACAGCAGCTGAACGTAATACCGGGGCGCGGGCGGGAGCTGCCCGCGCCGCCGTCGTGCCGCACGTGCGAACTCCCCCATGTGCGGCGGCGGCGACTTCGGCGATACTTCGGATTCCTGCTCTGCCCTGGGAGTGCCCGATGCCGGTTCGAAGCCCTCAGCTCACCTCCATGATCGTGGGCGCCTGCCTTCTAATCCTGATCAGCACCGCCCTGCGCGCGGCCGATCCCCCGGCCGCGCCGGCGCCGGCAGCTGGCTCGGAGACGAGCGCGGTTGAGCTACCCCGTTTTCAGGCCGGACTGTGGGAATATCGGCGCACGCTCGTGAGTGGGCAGTCTGCGAAGCCGCAGCTCTCAACGGTCCGCAAATGCGCGGATCCCAGCGCCGACATCCGTGAGAAAATCGCGGACCTCAAGAAAAAGAACTGCCAGTTCACGCCCCTCAGACGCAACCAGGACCACTACCTATCCAGCTGGGTCTGCCAGACCCCGAAAGGCACGATGAGGTTCCGCGATGTGCTGATCGCCAGCGATCCGACCAGCTATCAGGACATGAGCGAGACGCATTCCGCGCAGCACGTGACCCAACAGAAAATCGAGGCCCGCCGGCTGGGTGAGTGTCCGGGACTCGGCGCGGGCACGCCGCTCCCCCGCACCCCGAAGCCACGGCGGCCGTGACCGCCGGCCCGCGGGGAATCCTAGGGAGAAGCAAGCAGCTTACGGTACTCGTCCACCAGCTCATCCGGTGTGACAAACCCTTCCATCCGCAGCCACGGTTTCCCCGGCGCCGCGCGCATCAGGGTCACCGGAGTATGGCTCATCTTCTCGCCCCGATAGACGTCGAAGGCCCGCTGTGCCGCGAGACTCGCGGCGACCGTGCCGGTGTAGTACTGCCACCCGGGGCCGGCGTGAAACTTGCGCGCGTATGCCGTCAGGCGGGCCGGAGTGTCCTCCTCGGGATCGATCGAGATCGACATCAGGTGCACCTTGGACGCCTCGCGTCCCAGCTTGCGCTGAAACTCCTCCAGCGTCCGGCTGGCAAGCGGACAGATCGATGAGCAGGTCGTGAAAATGAAATTGAGCAACACCGGCCGGCCGTCGTTGAGCTCCTGCGGCAGCGACACGCGCTTGCCATCCGCGCGTACCAGGCTGACATCAGGGGTCTCGTAAGTTACGGTCGAGCGCGAGACGGTCGCCGCCGTGGCTGCGGTGAGCAGCAGCGCGCCAACGTACACGAGCGCCGCGCTGACTGTGGCCTGGGTGCGCGCCGTCATCGTCTGTCCGCTACTTCTTGACCGGCGCCGGCTTGGCTGGCGCAGCGGGCGGCTTCGATGCCGCAACCCGCACTTGTGGTTTCGTGAAGCGCGCATCGTCAAGTGCCGGATTCACAGCGACTGACTCGATCAGCATCTTGTGGCTGTGCGGGTTGCCCTCGATCGCGGTGTCGTACATAAGGCACCATCAGCCCCTGCTCGGATCTGAAGTCGCGCTGCTAAATCCAGACGTTGCGCATCTGTCGGAGCTTCCAGCCGTTCTGGCCGTCGTAGACCTGCACAGCGGTCTTGCCGGCGAAATCCATCGCAAGGCGTGACTTGCGTGGCCGCTTCATCTCAAGCCTGAACGGCAGCGGCACTTGCTGCGTCCCCGCCGCCTTGTCCGAGTCTGCGGTCGGGGCCGAGCCGGCGCCCCGCCTGCCGCTGGCACCCACGCCCCCGCATACGCAGACCGTTCTATTGGACATAGAGGAGACGCAGGATTTTGACATGATTTCTCTCTGATTCGGTGCGGCCGGCTAGTCGACCACCAGTCCGTCTGCGTGGAATGCGCCGATCACGACGCTCACGTGGTCGCCCCGCTTCACCAGCCGGCCCTTGTTGGAGAAGACCATCCAGTAGGACTTGCC
>Ga0137412_10000464_pt1 | contig 28478 bp, 20 predicted proteins | sample CZODoug2_1_16fun_FD_122160 | JGI IMG/M metagenome (GOLD analysis project Ga0137412, IMG submission 122160) | Vadose zone soil fungal communities from Angelo Coast Range Reserve, California, USA - CZODoug2_1_16fungal (Hybrid Assembly) | ecosystem: Environmental > Terrestrial > Soil > Vadose zone...
ACTTCGATTCGGCTTCGCTCGATAAACCTTAAGACAGCGGCGGCGGCGGTGCCGGGGTCCGGTGTCTCGCGCACATTAATCAGAATGTACGGTCTGTTCAACAACGCGCAAAGATTTCGCGTCAATCTCGCCCCACCCGTAAGCGACTCATTATAAAGAATCGCCGTCCCATCACTATCCACCACGTTCAATCGAGTGCGCTGCCGATAACCACCTTTGGGCAGAAGCATCAGCGGGTACCGCTCGGGGATGATTCCGTCCTCTGCACTGCGGTCCCCGGGAGCCCATCCCCCGCAATCAAACCCTGCGGCAAGCGCCGCATCGAGTGCTCCCCGATCCACACCCGTCTGCCCGCCTGAGACGATTCTCCTGAGTGTTGTCGACGTTACAGCGGTGCTCATTCCGGCAATTCACGTTCCTATGAATACGACGCGGTGCAAAGGCGCCAGAGGGTTGCGTCTACAACCTCAAGTCTTAATCATACTCGTCCAACGCGAAAACTGTCGCCACCGTGAGACATCAGGCACGGTGAATGCGGCTTCCGCGCTGAGTTCTGCGTCTCGCTGCGTTTAAGTGTCAGAGTTTGTTTCCGGTCTCACCAGCCGCCGGCAATAGTTGATCCACACGATGATGACGAGGATGTCGAGAACTATGGCGACGACGCCAAAAGCAGCACGTCCAATGAATTCGCCGACCGGAAACCCTGCGCCGACATTAGCGCCGAGCGAGATTCCCCCGCGGAACTTGCGTTCACCCGTGGTACCCCCGACGGCGCGCTCCGGTGCATGAACATGATGTCGCACGTCTACCACCCGGAGAAACCGATGAAGCCGAGCCGCCAGAAGGTCGCCGCGCACGTAATAAAGATGAGTACCTCAAGCGTATGCGCGCCTTTGCGCCAGATCGACCAGTCGTTGGATCGAGCGGCGACGGCAAGGCTCGAGAGCGACGCCACCGCGAGCGCCGCCGCAGCCGCGAATGCCCAGCAGGAGCAGATGAGCGCCGCTGAAGGGTACCACCACATGATCTCCCCAAGGTTCGAGGACGTCAGCCCCTTTGCGAGAAACGTGGCGAAGAGCGCGAAGCCTGCCAACCAAGCGAAAGCGGAAGCGACAACGACGATGGCTGCGTAGACTTCGAAACCTTTCTCCGGGCGCCGCGTGACGATTCTACGGATGGCGCCGCCCATGGCCGCGATGGCAGCGAAAAGGGTGAGTGCGATGATCAAAATCGCCCAGCCCGGGCTTTCGAAATAGCCGACTCTCTCCCATGCCGTGAAGAGGTAGGGCTCGTAGAGCCCCATCTGCCCGTTCAGCGGCCGAAAAGCGATCCGCTCGGGCCCCTTGCTATCGCGATACACGCCACCGCCCATCGGCACGAGCAAGCGAGGCTCGTCCAAGAACGAACGAACCTGCAGATCGCCATTCGGTGCTGCCGAAACCGAGATGGTGTCGAGCAGCAGATCGTAGAGACCATGTTCGGTTCGAAAATAGGGTCTGCGCACGTTCCTGTAGTCGCCGGCGAATGACGTCGCCTCATGGTACGCCTGCGCGCCGTAGACGGGAGGTGCGAGAGCGGCGCCAAGGAACTTCGCAGCCAGATCCTGCCGCAGGCGAACGGTCAGCCCGCGCCCGCTGGCGGTATTGGCGGCTACGAAGATGCCGAGTCCGCGGCTGGGAATCAGCGTCATTGATGCGACTTGATAAATGGAATCGCCGCCATGCCCGAACGCCTGCAGATCGCCCGGCAGCGCAATGGCTTGGTATCCGTAGCGCATGTCGCCGAAACCAGCAGGACCCTTGAAGAACGGTATTCGCATGGAGAGTAGAGTTTGCGCCGTCAAGACGCCGGCGTGCTCCATCACCTGAGGGTTCAGGAGCGCACCCATGTACGCGGCCATGTTTGTCGAGCTCGCAACGAGCGCCCCTGCCGGAACATCGGATGTGTACTCGCGCGCGGCGGCTTCGAGCCCCGCTGTGCCGCGCCGAAAGCCATCGGTCAGGTGCATCTCACTCACCTGCGGCATCGGCGCCGGCAGTCCGTGTGCTTTCGCAAGGTCTTGCGAATAGGGTTGGCGAAACGTAGCCGCACCCATCCCGAGCGGCTGAATGATCCGCTGCTCGACGTAGTCTTCCCAAGCCATTCCGCTGACATGGGCGGCGATCGCTCCGCCGAGCGCGGCGCCGTAGTTGGAGTACACCTGAACCGTTCCGGGTTCGCGCGCGCGATGGACGCGAAAGCGCGCAAGGTATGTCTCCAGTGGCAGGAGCGATTCGGCCCGCTGCACGAACAGATGCCCGAGCGCGGAATCTTCGAACCCAGAAGTATGGCCGATCAGGTCGCGGATCAGGATAGGCTTGCTGAAGCCTTCTTCGGGTATCTGGAGGTCCGCGGGAAGATGTAAGTTGACCGGATCGTCCAAACGGATCTTGCCCTGCTCGACCAGTTGCATCAGTGAGATCCAGACCATGGTCTTGGAAATCGACTGCATCGGAAAAAGCGTGTCCGCGTCCACTGCGCGGCCAGGCGCGGCTATTCCGTAACCCTTGATTAAAGGCGGTCCAGATCGATCCACGATCGCGACGCTCACGCCGGCGATGTTGGCCTGGCGCATTGCCGTGCGCACTGTCTCATCGACGAAGGATTCAAGGCGCGCGGGATCGATGTCCGCCTCCGCGAAGGCCAGAGAGGGTGTGAGAATGGCGAAGAGCGTCGCTCCTAGCAGAATGCCAATGTCCATGTCGCGCCATTGAGTAGCTTATTGCCAAGCATGTGGGATTCTCCAGCGAGGAAGCGGCAGTATTTAGAGGCTCGTAACCAGCCAAACGTTTAGACTGTCAGAAAGAACTCGGGACAGCTCTCGTGACAACCTCTGCGTTCCGCATTAGATTCGGTCTGTGTGCTCAATCGCGGCGCGAACCTTGAGTGGCGTGAACGGGACGGAACGAAGTCTGACCCCGATGGCATTGAATACCGCGTTGCTGATGGCCGACGGTATCAGTGCGGCGGTGGGTTCGCCGGCACCCCAGGGAACCTCGTGCGGCCGGTCGATCAGATCAATCACGACCTCCGGCACATCGGGAAATTGGAGAATCGGATAGCTGGCCCAATTGACGCTCGTCACCTTGGACTGACTAAATTGCAGTTCTTCTTTCATCACGCGACTGACTGTTTGCACCACATTCCCTTCAATCTGGTTTCGGACACCGTCTGGATTGATGATTTGCCCGCAATCGTGGACGACGAAGAATCGCTTCGGCGCGATTTCGCCGCTTTTGCGGTCGACCTCGGCTTCACAAACCACGCCGACATAAGTCCGCACGAGTTCGTACTTGACATAGGCGAGACCCCACCCCGTGCTTTTGGACGCATGCCAGTCCGGCTTCGGGCGCGTTCGCCAGGCGCTCAAAGTCGCAAGCCGTTCGAGCAGCTCTTTGGCCCGGGCATCGGTCAAGTATTCAAGCCGGGCAGCGAGGGGGTCGACCCCTTGATGGGCCGCGATCTCATCGAAGAAGGATTCGTTGGCGAAAGAATTCTGCATTCGCCCTGGTGATCGAATCCAAGCAGGCTTGAAGGGCGTGGACGCTAAACGATGCGCGACCGTTTTCACATTCTCGATCGTGTATGGAATCGCAAGATCTTGAATCACGCCGCCGGGACTCAGTTTGCCGAGACTGTCGAGCCCCGCATGATCGGCGCCCACCAGCGCGACATAACCAGCCACGCCATCGGGAATGAATAGCTCCGATTCCCAGGCGCTGATCTTGCCGTTTGAATCGATTCCGGCTCGCATGTCGAGTAACGTGGGCGGGCCTTTCGGATCCCATCCATGCTCATCCTCTCGCATCCACTGAACTCTCACGGGCGCACCCACCGCGCGGGCGAGCAACGCCGCGTCCGCCGCCGCATCCTCATGAGCGTTTCTGCCGTAGCAGCCGGCGCCATCGATGTAAATGCAGCGGACCTGTTCATCCTTCAAAGACAACATGGCGGCCAGTTGCTTGCGCAGATTGTGAGTCGCCTGCGAGGCGCTCCAGCAGGTGAGCCGATCGCCGTCAAATTTCGCGACCGCGCATGACGGGCCAATCGAGCCATGCGTGTGAATGGCAAAATCATAGGTTGCCTGCAGCCGATCCCGCGCCGAGGCGAGCGCACGGACCGAGTCGCCCTTGTTGCTCGTGACGTCATCCTTGATCACTTTGGTCTGCCTGACGTGCTGCCATAATTCGGTTGAGGCCGGCAGTTCAGACCAGTCGGACCACACCACGGAGAGTTGCCGCATCGCCTTGATGGCTGCCCACTCGGTTTTGGCAATGACACCGAGAAAGCTCTCCTGCCGCACCACTTTGACAATTCCGGGGATGCCCGCGATGGACTTCTCATCAAAGCTGATGAGTTTCGCGCCCATCGCTGCGGGTCGGATGACCCGGCCGTGATACATGCCGGGTATCTTGAAATCCTGCATAAACGTGAATTGGCCTGTCACCTTGCCAGGAATATCCAGACGCGGAACCGATTGACCAACGAGCTTGTAGCTATCCGGATTCTTCAGAGGCGCCGTCTTGTCCACTTTGATCGACAAGGTTTGATTGCCGATGAGCGCCTGGAGCGCGAGACGCTGATGGTCTGCCCCGATGACGGTCCCTGCATCAATGGTCAGTGTCTCAGGCGGGACCTTCATGCGCGCGGCGGCGATTTTCAAGAGCGCTTGCCGCGCGGTGGCGGCGGCTTGGCGCAGCTGAGCCCCGCCGTTTTGGATCGATAGACTGCCGAAGGTCACACCCTGGTCGGGCGTCAGTTCCGTATCGCCTTGGATCAGCGTGACAGTGGCGAACGGGACGTCCAACTCCTCGGCGACGATTTGCGTCAAGGCCGTTCGCACACCGGTTCCCAAATCGACCTTGCCCGAGTAGACGGTAACCAGTCCGCCCGAATCGATGGCGAGATAGCTGTCAACTGAATCCAGCCCCACGGGCTTGGTCTTGGTCTGCACCGCGCCAACGAAAGGAGGCTTAAGCGCGAAGGTTACGATGAGTGCACCCGAGGCTTTGAGCAGGGCGCGGCGCTCGATTAGGGCGCTCACGCCCTTGACTCCGCTTGAGCGGCCCGCATCACCGCGCGTACGATTCTGATGTGCGTCCCACATCGGCACAGATTGGGGCGCAATTCTTCGCGAACCTGATCTTCGGTGGGCTTCGGTATACGCTTGAGGAATGCCGCCGCCTGCATGATCATGCCATTGATGCAGTAACCACATTGAACCGCTTGCTCATCAATAAACGCGCGTTGCAAAGGGTGCAGGTTTTCCGGTGTGCCCAACCCTTCGAGCGTGACGATCTTGCCCTGGACGTTACCGATGGGATACACGCATGAACGAATCGCGGCGCCGTTCAGATGCACGGTACAGGCGCCGCACTGACCCAGTCCGCATCCAAAGCGAGGGCCATGCAGCCCGAGCTCGTTTCGCAAAAAATAGAGCAGCGGCATGACGGGGTCATCTACGTCTGCGATGACATCCTTGCCGTTAACATTCAGTTGATATGCAGACATGATGCTTCAGCTCCTGTTGGTGCGAATACAGCTACATACAAATAAAATGTTCAGATGTCTATGTCATCCTTGCGGTACATCGTCAACGCAAACCCTGAAATTCGCATTTGTTGCAATGCGAACAGGCGTTCAACGCGTCAGCCGCATCCCACACCGGTCGCCTTGGCCCGAGATCTTGTTTCGCCGCCGTAGTTGCAACATTCTAGCCATACGGCATCAAGGAGTTCCGCATGCATACGCACCCACCGATCGACCCGGATGATCCCAGTGGCGCATCCGGCGAGGACGTGCGCGAGCCGCCTCTACCCGGAACGCAAGGTACTCCCCGTGAAGAGTTTCCGCGCAAAGGCGACCTCGTGGATCCCGAGCCCGCTGCCAACAACAAATAGGCAACTGACTAAGCGTGGACGCTCCCCGCGTTCGCTCGGCTATTGATGCCCCGGCGAAGATCCAAATCGGCTCGCGATGCGAGCCACGTGCTCACCCTGAAAGCGACACATCTCCAGCTCCAATGCCGATGGCATGCGCAGTTCTTCGCCAACACCCGTCACGCAGCTGGCTCCGTACGGCGTTCCGCCGGTGACCTCTCGAAGCGTCGTCAAGTCTTTGAAGGTATACGGCAGTCCGACGATGATCATTCCGTGATGAAGTAAGGTCGAATGAAAGGAGGTCAAAGTCGTTTCCTGTCCGCCGTGCTGGCTTGCGGTGCTGCAAAATGCGCTTCCGACTTTTCCCACCAACGCGCCACGCGCCCATAGCGCACCGGTCTGGTCCAGGAAGGTGCGCATTTGCGCGGCCATATTTCCAAATCGCGTCGGCGTGCCGAAAATAATGGCGTCGTACTGCTCCAGTTCCTCAGGAACAGCGAGTGGCGCACTCTGGTTGAGTTTGCAGCCTGCGGCGGCGGCAACGTCAGGCGGCATGGTTTCCGGTACGCGTTTGACTATGACCTTCACGCCCGGGACCCGCCCCGCCCCCTCGGCTTGAGCATGTGCCATGACTTCAATGTGTCCGTAGCTGCTGTAATACAAGACAAGAATGTTCGGCATATGCTTCTCCGGCTAGCGAAAGGGCGACGCATGGTGTTGAAGAAACGCGCGCAATACGGCGTTGTACTCCATCGAATTGTCGAGATTGGGCAAGTGGCCTGCGGCCTGGATCACCGCCCGCTTCGTTCCCGGCGAGCGAGCGGTTACGTCATTGGCAGCCCGCGTGCGTTGTGCCATGTCGTGTTCCCCCGTGATGACCAGCATCGGTACCTGCATCGCGTCGATCGCGAATGCGCTGGGCGGCGGGAGGTCAGCGGTCAGGGCCGGATCCACAAGATCGTTGCCCGGGTAACGCACGATCATCGCCGCCAGCAGTTCGCGCACGCGAAGATCGGTCGTGCTGAGTGAAACGAGCGGATGCTTGGCCCACTCTCGGCGAAACGCGTCGATGCCTTGCGTGCGGATCAGGGCACGAAAGTAATCGAGGGGTGGGTCGTCCTCGGCGGATGGCGCTGGGTGGCCGACATCGGGCGGCCCATCCAGAATCAAACACGAAATCCTTTCAGGGGCGACGCTGGCAAATCCGAGGACCGCGCGCACCCCCTGCGACATACCGACTAGCGCGACCCGACTTATCCCAAGGTGCTCGCACAAAGCGCCGATGTCTGAAATATCCTTCGCGGGTGCCGGGCGCCCGGAGGACAATCCGAAGCCTCGACGATCAAGACGCACGATGCGAAAGCTATCGCGAAGCGCCGCGACTTGAGGCTCCCACATGTCCAGATCGAGGGTCCAGCCGTGCACCATCAGCACTACGGCACCCTGGCCCGCATCCCGAAAGCGAATGCGGGCGCCCTCAACATCCAGATACTGATCGAGATCATCGAGCAGCGCCGCTGGCGATGGCGAATTCGCGCAACCAATGGTCACATAGGAGCCTGTTTCGGATATCGAAATAGTTTTCGCTATCAGGCTACTGAGCAATCACAGTGCCGTCAACAATGCGCCGCCCGCGGCACGGGCGCTCGACAGCGCCTTGACGGGATTTATACCGAGGTTCAGTATATTTCGCATATCGACGCTATATTCGCTATGCGAAAATCCACCGACAGGTGGCATGGCAAGCTAGAATTCGAGAAATTCGGGGGGTCGTGATGCTATTTCCGACAACGCTCGTGGGGAGCTATCCGCAGCCGGAGTGGCTGATCGACCGCCAGCGCCTGGCCGCACGCTTTCCGCCACGCGTGAGGGCGCGCGAGTTATGGCGGGTACCCGCGGCCTACTTGGACGAGGCGCAGGAAGACGCAACGATCGTGGCGATCAAGGCCCAGGAAGATGCGGGCCTCGATATCATTACCGATGGTGAGATTCGCCGTGAAAGCTACTCCAATCGCTTCGCGACCGCGCTCGATGGCGTTGATCTGGATAATCCCGGCTCTGCGCTGGATCGCAGCGGTCATGCGAATCCGGTGCCGCGCGTGGTCGGCCCAATCCGGCGCCGCCATGCCGTGGAAGTCACCGATCTTGAATTTCTCCGGCGGCATACGCGCCGGCGGGTGAAGGTGACGGTACCGGGGCCATTCACCATGGCGCAGCAGGCACAGATCGACTACTACGGCGGCAGTCGTCAACTCGCAGCGATGGACTACGCCGCCGCAGTCAACGCCGAGATTCGCGACTTGTTCAACGCAGGAGCCGACGTCGTGCAAATCGACGAGCCCTACATGCAGGCTCGTCCGGCGGAGGCGCGCGCCTTCGGCCTCGAGGTATTGAATCGCGCCCTGGAGGGAATCACCGGTACCACCGCGGTCCATATTTGCTTCGGCTACGCCGCGATCATTCACACGCGGCCCTCGGGCTACTCCTTTCTACCCGAACTTTCCGCAAGCACCTGCCACCAGGTATCCATTGAGACGGCGCAGTCGAGTCTCGATTGCGCCGTCCTCGATCAACTTCGCGGCAAGAAAATCATGCTCGGCGTCCTCGACTTGTCCAACGCAGACATCGAGTCGCCCGAACTCATCGCGACGCGAATCCGCCGTGCCTTGCCGTACGTCGATGCCGCCGACTTGATCATCGCCCCCGACTGCGGGATGAAATACCTACATCGGGATGTCGCCTTCGGCAAGCTGCAGGCCATGGTGGCCGGCGCTCAGATAGTGCGGGCACAACTCAATCGCGAAAAAACCGAGCGTGCCGTCGGCGCAGAGCAATAGCCATGCAGCAAAGCAACGATCGTATCCTCACGACCCACGTTGGAAGCCTGCCGCGCAGCGCGGCGGTGACGGAAGTCATCTTTGCCCGCGAGCGGGACGATGTTGCGGACGCCTTGGGAGCGCCGATCATCACATCCGCGGTCGCGGATGTTGTCCGGCGCCAGGTCGCCGTCGGCGTCGATATTGTCAGCGACGGGGAAATGAGCAAGATCAGCTATGCAACCTACATTTCCAAGCGCTTTTCGGGCTTTGCCGGCGACACGCCCCGCGAACCTGGACAAGATCTGGTCGAGTTCCCGGGCCTGCTGACCAAGCTCGCCGAACGGGGCTCCACCGCGAAGTATCGTCGACCGCGCTGCGTCGGGAGCGTGCAACTGAACAATGCGGCGCCCCTACAGATGGACTTGCAAAACCTTCGCGCGGCAGCGGCTTCAGCGTCCCCACTCGAATCGTTCATGAATGCGGCTTCGCCGGGCGTCATCGCGCTATTTCAACCCAATGACTACTACCGGACGCAGGACGAATACTTGGAAGCATTGGCGGAGGCACTTCGCTGCGAGTATGAGCCCATCGTGGCGGCGGGTGTAATCCTGCAGATCGACGCGCCGGATCTTGCCATGGGGCGGCACACGATGTATCGGAATCGATCATTGGAGGAGTTCGACATCCTCGCTGCGCGTCACATCGAGGTGCTGAACCACGCACTTCGAAATGTACCGGCTGAGAGTGTGCGAATGCACGTGTGCTGGGGGAACTACGAGGGGCCTCATCACCACGACGTACCGATGGAGCGTCTGCTGCCGATCGTGCTCAAGGCAAAGCCGCAGGGTCTTCTGTTCGAGGCAGCCAATCCTCGGCACGCCCACGAGTGGACCGTCTTCCGAGATTCCGCCATACCTGATGAAAAGATTTTGATTCCCGGCGTCCTCGCCACCACCACCAACTACATCGAACATCCCCTGTTGGTTGCGCAGCGACTCGAATCGTTTGCGCATATTGTCGGTCGCGAGCGCGTCATCGCGGGCACGGATTGTGGGTTCGGGACCTTCGCCGGATTCGGGCCTGTGGAGCCGGACATTGCGTATCTCAAGCTCGGCTCGCTGGTGGAAGGGGCTCGGATCGCGTCGGATCGCCTCTGGCGATCGCGGCCCAAAGCTGCGGACATGACGCTCAAGCGCGACGCCGCGCCGGATTCCGGCGCTTCCTCCAAGGTCATTCAATGAGCGGCGCCGCTGCCGTGGCTTCGGCTGCAACGCCGTTCAGATTCTACGACAACCGACAGAAATACCTGGCATTCGTCAACACCTGCAACGAAAAATCGGCGGTCGCCCGCCGCGCCGCGGATGAGTTCAAGCACATCAAACCGACGCCGCCGGCAATCCACCTCTTCGATGCCGGCATGGGTGACGCCACCGTGCTGGCGCGATTGATGCGCAGCGTGCACCGACAGTTTCCCATCGTGCCCATGCTCGTCGTTGCGAAAGAAATCAGCTTGGAGGACGTCCGCCTCGGATTGGAAAAACTTCCCGACCGATTCTTCGAACATCCCGATACCGTGTTCGTGGTGACCAACCTCACCTATGCAGACGCGCCGCGATTGATGTCGCGCGACTTGCAGGCGGCGACGTCACTGAACTGGCAGGAAGTGCGCCTGTCAGGCGCTTCGGCGCACGAATACGCCGAACAAATCGAAGAATTGGGCCCCATGCTCGCCCACGGATGGCAAACCAAGCCTAGTCCAAAAACCGGCAACCCCAGCTACGTCCGCCCCTCGGTGCTCATCATCTACCGCGAGGATCATAAGTTTCTACTGGATGCAGTCATTCCGAAACCCGGACGCGTATTCGAAAGTTACGATTTCATTCTGGCCTCACAACCGTGGCGCGCGCGCATGTCGGCAAAATTCAAGGCTGAGAAGGTCTTGGCTCCGCTCGTGCGCAGTTTGGCGCCGGGCGGCCGGCTCTTGGCGATTCAGTCGTGGGGGCGCGATCCAGGCCTGGAAATCGTTCAAAAACTGTGGCCAGGCGAGAATCCCTTCCAGGTCGACCGGCACCAATTGATTGCGGCCCTCAAACTGGAATTGGCGCGCGAGGTCCGCGATTTTCAGCTCAGCGCACTGCCCGATGACAAGAGCATCCTTCGCTACGAAATGCATACCCTGCCGTCGGAGATTGGCGATCGTATTGGTACATCGACTTTGTTCGCGGCGTGGAATGCCGCGATCTATGTCAATCAGATCGAAGATGAACGTCTCGATACGGCCGTGACTTCCGGAGCCTATCTCGAGGCCACCCAGCAAGTGCTGCAGAAGTATGGCGGCCTGTGGTTCAACGATGAGACCTTCGTGGTCTCACGCCGGCGCGCCTGATGGCTCCGGCTGGCGAACCGGCGCCTGCCGCGGTGCGCACAGCCGAGAATCTGAATGAGCGGATCGCAGACTTCGTTTGCCGGGCATCCATGGAAATCACGCCGGCGGACGAAAAGCGCTTGCCGGAGCTGGCTGCATTGCTGCCGAAGGCGGCCATTTACATCGCGCACCCGCCGAACACGACCTTCAGCCATGTGGTGAAGACCGCGCTTGCGGCGCAGCGCGCGGGTTTTACCGCCGTGCCGCATATCGTCGCTCGCCGCATCAATTATCCTCACATGCTGCGCACGGCGCTCGCCGAATTGCGCACGGGCGGCGTCGAGCAATTGCTGCTGGTTGCCGGCGATGGCGCGCGCGTGGCGGGAGAATTCGCCAACACACTCGACGTGCTGAACTCGGGCATCCTGGAAGAATCGGGGATCGCGCGCGTGGACGTGGCGGGCTATCCCGAAGGCCAGAAAAGCGTGGGCGCCACTCTGCTGTGGGATGCGCTGAAGGCCAAGCAGGCATACGCCGCGCGTACGGGCATCACGATGCACATCGTCACCCAGTTTGGACTCAACGGCAAAGCCGTTGCCGCGTGGGAATCGGGGCTCGCGCTTCGGAATATTATTTTGCCCGTGCGCGTGGGCATCGCCGGCCCCACACCCCTGCCGAAGCTCATTCACTTTGCGATGTTATGCGGCATCGGAGCCTCGCTGCGCACCGTGATGCACAACTTGAGCGCCGCGGCCGGTATTACCGAGCTTGCCATTTCACCCGACCGACACGTGATGCACTTGATGGACCTGCCTGCCACCACGCAGGTCGTGGCACCGCATTTCTTTGCCTTTGGCGGCGCTTTGGAGACGGCCCGATGGATTCAGCAGGTCGGCCTCGGGAAATTCACTGTCGACCTGAGTGCCCAACGGTTCACGGTTTCGGGATAGACAATGCATTCCCATCAGCGAGGCGTCAGTCGCCCGCGCTGAGCGACAGGCCCGGCACGCTGGCAAGCACCGCGGAGATTTCGCGGCTGACTTGCTGAAGCATGGCGAAGCGCTCGCGAATCAATTTACTCTTGGTGATTCTTCGGGAGTGACTCGAGCTGTTGAGGGACGCGACCACGCGGCCGGACTGATCAAAGACCGGCACGGCGAGCGCCACCACGCCGTAAGCCAATTCATCCTCGACGGCAGAATAGCCGGTGCGCCGGCAGTCCTCGATGATCTGGCGCAACTTGACGGGATCGGTCACCGTGCGATCGGTCAGCGCCTTCAGCGTGGCCGTCTCGAAGTAGCGCTGCAGGCTTGCCGCGCTCAATCCCGCCAGCAGCACGCGGCCCGTCGAGGTCGCATAGGCGGCAAATCGACTCCCCACGTGGGCCTCCAGCCGTACCAGAGTACGGATCGACGCGCGTGCGACATAGACGATCTCTGTTCCGTCGAGGACGCACAACGCCGCCGAGTCCCCGGTGTTGCGGGCCAGTTCCTCCAAATGTGTCGTGGTCAGCAGCTCGATGTTCATCGATTCGAGATAGGCGGCGCCCAACTCCAGAACTTTCGGCCGAAGTAGAAATTGGCGGCCGCTGCGCGTCACGTAGCCCAAATCCTCGAGGGTCAACAGACATCGGCGCGCAGTTGCTGCGGGCATGTTGGTGATGCCGGCGATCTCGCTCAAGCTCAACGCGGCGCGATCGCGCGTAAACGCTCTGATGACGCTCAAGCCCTTTGCGAGTCCGCCCATCGCCTCGCGGCGCTTCGGCATAGCCTTGGTTTTAGCCATGGCATCAGTCTATTTCGATATGCGAAAACATGGAACGATTTTTTCGACGCTTGACGGCTGACTCCTTCCGGTCCAGCATATTCGATATACGAAGCATATTTCGCTATACGAAATTCGACGAGAGGGATGGCGCGTCACGTGAAAATCGGATCACAACTGCATCGCAGTACGGCCATTTCAACTTCGAACGAGACGACCATCCTCGTTCGCGGCAAGAACCTCACCGAAGATCTGGTTGGACGCCTCGGATTCACCGATCATTTCTGGCTGCTTCTCACGGGCACCCTGCCCACCACCGCGCAGCGTCGTGTCCTCGACGCGACGTTGGTTGCGATTGCAGAACACGGCCTGGTTCCCAGCGTAGTGGCGGCGCGCATGACGCTCGCAGCGGCACCCGAGGCGCTGCAGGGTGCGGTGGCGGCCGGGATTCTCGGCTGCGGCAGCGTTGTCCTCGGTTCATCCGATGCCGCAGGTCAATTCTTCGCCGCGATCGCGGCAAGAATGGCAGGCGGGATCGGCGCTGAAGATGCCGCGAGTTCCGTGGTGCTTGAATACCGTTCCGCACAGCGCCCGATTCCTGGATACGGACACCCCCTGCACAAGGGTTTCGATCCGCGGGCAAAGCGGTTGTTCGACGTGGCTGCGGAGGTCGGCGCGAGCGGTCGGCACGCGCTCATTGCCCGTCAGGTCGAGCGCGTACTTCCGGATCTGCTCGGCAAGCCTTTGGCCTTGAACGTATCAGGCGCAATACCCGCCGTGCTGCTCGATGTGGGGTATCCGCTGGCCGCGCTCAAAGGCGTGCCGATATTGGCCCGCACCGCGGGACTCATCGCACACTTACTCGAAGAGCAACTGCGGCCCATCGGGTTCGTGATGTCCCATGCCGCCGCCGCCGCCATCGACTATGACGGCGGCGCGTCAGGGGAATTTCCCGCGAGCCATGAGTAACGCGCAAGGTCAATTTCAAATGGGCGGAGTGTTGAGCGGCGTCCGCGTTGTCGAACAAGGCACCTTCATCACGGGGCCCTGCGCCGGCATGATGCTCGCCGATTTGGGCGCAGACGTCATCAAGGTTGAGAGTCCCGAGGGTGATCCCTACCGCAGTTATCAAGGCGATCACTACTCACCGCACTTCCAGGCTTACAACCGCAACAAGCGCAGCATCGCTTTCGACCTCAAGCACCCGGCGGAACACCTGGTGTTCGACGGCTTGGTGCGCGAAGCCGACGTTTTCATTCAAAACTTCAGGCCCGGAACGGCGGAACGTCTCGGCGCAGGGCCGGACAGATTGTGCGCCATCAATCCACGGCTGATTTACGCCTCCATCAGCGGCTTCGGATCAAGCGGCCCGTATGCGGAACGACCGAGTTATGACTCGGTTGCCCAGGCGCTCAGCGGCTTCCTCAGCGTGGTGGTCGATTCGAGCCGGCCCCGATTCTTGGGTCCGGCGCTCGCCGACGCCATTACCGGCATCTACGCGGCGTATGGCATTCTGGGCGCGCTCGTGCAGCGCAGCCGCACCAATGAAGGTTGCCATGTCGAGGTCTCCATGCTGGAGGCCATGGCGCATTTTGCCATCGAACCTTTCGCCGCCTTCTTTGCGCTCGGCAGTACACCTCGTTCCAGCGATCGACCTCGACTCGCGCAGGCCTATATTCTCCGCACCGCCGACAACCGTCTCCTCGCCATCCATCTGTCTTCTCTCGAAAAGTTCTGGGACGGACTCATCGCGGCCCTCGAAGCGCCCGAACTCGCGGCTGACCAGCGCTTCAGCGATCGTCAGGCACGAATCACCAATTATGAATTGCTCAACGCGGAGCTCGATCAACGCTTCTCACGGGAAGACTTGAGCGTTTGGACCGAGCGCCTCGGGCGCAACGACGTCCCGTACGCGCCCATCAACGGCATCGATGAGGTCGTGAGGGATCTGCAGGTCAAACACTTGGGGTTGATCGTGCCGGTCGAGTCTCCTCATGGCGGAGAGCAGGCTGTGCGGCCGCCGGTGCAATTTGCCGGCGTACGCAGCGCCTCCGTGCGTGCGGCGCCGTTGCTCAACGAGCACGGACAATTCATACGCGAAGCGCTGGCGCGCGGCGAGCCGTGGCCCGCCATGGGTGGCGAGAAGCTTTAGCGGGGCGTTTTCTTCTATGAGGGATTGAAGATACTTGACCAGGGGAGCAAATAAATCATGAGCATTCTATGGGGGAGATGGCTGACAGTGTTCACGGCGGCGATAGCCGTGATCGTCGCAATGCCGACACGAGCACAGACGGTGACGCCCAGCGCGAACAGCGATATCTCAGAAATCATCGTCACCGCGCGCAAGCGCGACGAATCAACGCAGAATGTGCCGATCACGATGGATGTGTTCACGATGCAGGAGATTCAGTCCGCGGGTATCGAAAGCCCGCGCGACTTCATCGCGCGGGTACCGAACATGACCTTGATCGAGACGCAGAACGTCGGGAATTCTTTCGTCACGATCCGCGGCATCTCGCAGGCGCGCAACAGCGAGCCCTCGGTCGCCGTGCTGGTGGACGGCGTGCTCGAGACCAATCCCTACGAGTTCACCCAGGAACTGTACGACATCCGGCAGATCGAAGTCCTCAAAGGGCCGCAGGGCGCCCTGTATGGACGCGACGCCATCGGCGGCGCGATCATCATCAGCACCGCAGACCCTTCGGATCATTTCGAGGGCAGCAGCCGGGTGGGCGTGGGTAACGGGCTTGCCGAGAAGGCCCAGCTTGCCTTGAGCGGCCCGATCGATTCTGCCGGGACGCTGCGCTACCGTGCTTCCTTTAATTTCTACAACACCGACGGCTATCTGCAAAACGTTTATCTCGACCGCAAGGCCGACCCCTATCGCGATTACTCGGGTCGGCTGCGGCTGGTATGGAAGCCCAGTGATCAATTCAGCGCCGATCTGCGGTTCATGTATGACAAGGCCCAGACGAGCGCCTACTACTTCGTCATCCCCCGCAGCAACGAGGCGAATCCGTTCAGCGATTTCACGACACCCGGGGATGCCAACGACACGCACTCGCCGATCCAGAACAATAATCTGGGCACGGACAAGCGCGACATTCTGGACACCGCACTGAAGCTCGACTTCAACCCAGGATTTGGAACGTTCACGTCGATCACCAACTACAACCACACCAAGGAGATCGACACCGGCGATGCCTACGATTTCCGGCCCGTGGCAACTTCCGTGGAAACCGCGCTCACCTCGTTTGCGGGCCCCATACCGACACCTGCCCAGGGTGGGCCGTTCGATGAGAGTCAGAGCCAGTTCATCGACGTGAAGACCACGAGCCAGGAGCTGCGTTTCACCTCCCCCAACAGCGGAGGGTTCTCGTGGATCGCGGGCGCCTATTACGTGCACACCGAACGCTTCATCTCCACGGGCAATCTGGCGGATCGGGGACTGGGCGCGCCCGCTGTCTTCTACACGCCGATCCTCGATCCGACCAATCCGTTCGCGACCAACACGAACCAGACATTCCTCTCGGACAGCCAACACAACAACGCCTGGGCGGTATTTGCCGATGCGACCTACGAGTTCAACCCGCAGTGGGAACTCGATGCCGCGATCCGCTACGATCAGGATCGCCGCGAAAACACCACGGACACGCCGGCCGCGTTCTTGCCGACCACAACGGCCCACACGGGCGATGTACGCACCGCCACCTTCAGTTCGTCGCAGCCCAAAGCCACGCTGCGCTACAAGCCGAATGACGATTGGACCCTCTACGGCGGTTGGAGCCGCGGGTTCCGCAGCGGCGGCTTCAATCAGACGGGCGTAGGTGCAGTTGCACGCGCGAACAACGTGTTGGGGGTCAATGATCTGTTCGATGCCGAGATCGCCGACACCACCGAAGTCGGATTCAAGAGCCAGTTTCTCGACCGTCGGGTAACCGTGGACGGAGATGTTTTCTACACCAAGTCTAAAAACGGCTACTTCTTCGTCTTCATCGCCGCGGACTCCACCCAGAACCTGGGCAATTTGAGTGCGACCTACAAGGGAGCCGAAATCTCGGTCACCGTCCGGCCGACCGATCGGCTCAATCTGTACGCCGGTTTCGGCTACACCGATAGCCGCATTACCGCGATGGCCGATCCCACGGTGATCGGCAACCAGGCGCCGCTGGTGTCGAAGAACACCTTCAATGCCGGGGCTGAGTACAAGCAACCGCTCGGCAATGGGCTGAATGGAACGATACGCCTGGACTATCAGGAGATCGGACGCACCTGGTGGGAGCCGTACAACATCACGTCGAGAGACCCGGTAAATCTGCTGGATCTACGCCTCGGTCTGCACGCCGAGAAGTGGACCGTTACCGCGTGGTCCAAAAACCTCACCAACACGATCTACAATGCCGAGTTCTCGCCGGGCAACGTGGGCGGTGCCGGGTTCCTGTGGCGCGCCCTGCCGCGGCGCTACGGCATCGACGTCGACTACCGCTTCTGATTCGGAGGTCAATATCATGGCTACCATACCCAAGCTACCGTCGCGCCTCCATCACACCGCATACGTGACCCGTGATCTGGAGGCGACGCGCAAGTTCTACGAGGAGCTGATCGGGCTGCCGCTGGTTGCGACGTGGTGCGAAATCGATGAGCTGTTCGGAGCCGAGCGCGTCTATTGTCACCTATTCTTTGCGTTGGGTGACGGGGGCGCACTCGCCTTCTTCAAGTTCGCCAACCCTCAGGACGAGGAGCTCTTCGGACCGAAGATGCCCGCCTCGCCGTTCCATCACATCGCCCTAAACGTCGATGCGGAGACGCAGCAGGCGATCGAGAAGCGGCTCGCGGCGGCGGGCTACAAGGAGCCGCAAACCTTCGTTCTCGAGCATGGCTACTGCCGCTCGGTTTACGTGAACGACCCTAACGGACTGATCCTGGAATTCACGCTCGATAGTCCTCGGGCGCAGCAGATCAACCGCGATCGGCGCGCCAGCGCGCACGCCGACCTCAAGCGCTGGATGGCGGGCGATCACACGTCGAACAACACCTACCGCTAAAGTGAGGGGCGGTGCTCCCATGGGTCAAAATTTGTAGTTGCCGCCGACCTGTAACGTCACGCCGTAAAATTCGCGTTGGATGATGCGGTTTTCACCGGGACCTTCGGTGAATTTGAGCGCCGTGTTGGTCAAGTTCTTCGCGTTGAAATAGACGCTGAGCGGTTCGCTGATCTTGAACTGGCTGCCGAAGTCGACCGACAAGCGCTCTTGCGTCCAGGCATCGAGAGCGGCGCTGGCACCCAAGGCGAAGATGTTCTTGCTGGTGTAGTAGGCGCCGAGCGTCAGGTTCAATCCATACATGTCGTACAAGAGTTCGACGTTCGCCGTGTTGCGTGACGATGAGGGCAGCATCGAGTCGCGCGACAGCGTGGTCAAGCCCGTCGCCGGATCGACGACCGGGATCTTGTAGCGCGAATCTACCCACGTCCAGTTGGCACCCACGCCGAATCCGCCCAAGGGGCCGGGCAAGATGTCGCTGAAGTGCTGGACATAGTTGGTTTCGAAACCAAACAAATGTGCGGTTGGGGCGTTGGCGTAGCTGATGAGTTTGACGATGCCGAGTTGGCCGCCCAGATTCTGCTGACCACCCAGGGCCTGCTGGGTATTGGTGACGATGTAGTCTTTGATGTCCTTGGCGAAAAATCCCAATGATGCGATGCCGGCATGCGGCAGATACTGCTCGAGGGCCAGATCCAGTCCCGTGGCCGTCGTCGGCTTGAGATTCGGGTTTCCAGTAATGATGTTGCCGCTGCCGTCGCTCGTGGTCGCCGAGGTGACCTGTTGAAAGCCGGGACGAGCGATGGTGGAGGAAATCGCTGCGCGGGCGATCAGATCAGGCTGGATCACATAGCGAGCTTGCGCGGTGGGGAAGAAGTTCGTGTAGTTGCGCTCCCCCAATACCGCGCACACATGTTGGAGCGGCACGGCGGGCGGGTTCCCGAGCAGCGGGCAGCTCGCGCTCGCGGCCGAACTCTCAGAATTATCGAAGCCGCCGTAGCTCGCCTTGGTCTTCTCAACTCTGAGACCGGCAGTGATGCCGAGCGCACCGAACCCGAACTGGTACTGCCCGTACGCCGCATAGACATCTTCCTTGTCGTGCACGTCATTGAGTGCGTTGGCAACCGGATCACTCAATACGTTGCCGGCGGCGAGCGCGGCGGCGTAAGCAGCGCGCAGCGTTGCTGCGTCAATCTGCGGCCCGTTCGGGTAGTGATCCTGGTAGTAGGTAATACCGTTGCCGTAAACCGCCGAGGTGAGCGCCAGATTGGGGACTTGGGTGGCGGCGAATGATGTGGCATCTCCGGACTTGCGGCGGATGCGTGCGTTGAGGCCGACCTTGAATTCTTCGTCCGATCGGTCGGTGAAGTGCGTCGGGATCGCGAAATTGGCGCCGATGCCCCATTCATGATCATCTGAGTGAATGACCTGGGTGTTCAGAGAGCTTAGTTGATAGCCAGTCGGATCGAACGGATTGACGGTTGCCGTACCATTCGAGGCGGTACCCGGCAGCACCTTCACTGCCGGCCAATTGGGCAACGTCGTATTGTCGTAAGCCACATTGGCGAGCGTGCCGTTATCGAAACCGGGATTGTAGTCATACGGCTTGTAGTAGGTGCCCTTGGTATAGCCCACGTGATAGTCGAGCGTGTTATCGCCGAGAAGATTCTTGCCGCCGATTTCCGCCACCTTGGAATCCAGGAATTCCTTTTCGTCACGCAACGCCTTCGTAAACGTCGCGGTGTCAAGAAATCCGTTGGGGTTGTTGGGGTCCACGGTCGGCGCGCCGGAGAAGTTCCAGATGAGACGATTGCGGATCACCGATTCTGAATAACCGGCATCGTAATAGCGCACGAAATACTGGTTGGCATCGTCCGGTGCGTAGCCCAAATCGGCGCCGTACCCGTGCCGCTCGCGATGATAGGTGTAATACCGCTGCTCGAAGGCTGCGATCGCCTTGTCGGCGACCGACGGTTGATTGTCGATGAACCCCGCTTCGGCGTCGTCGATGCCGCGACGATCGGTGTACACGGACGCCGTCACCAGGATGCTGAACGGATTGTAGCCCCCGTTACCGCCGCCGAAGCGCGCTCCCGCGGTGCCCGCCAGATCGGTGATCCAGGTGTGGCGCAACAGCTCCTCGCCCGTACCGAGCTTGAGGTCGGCAAACGGTTTGCCGTCGGCCGGCGCGGTCTTGGGTGTGATGTCAATCGTGCCACCCAACGCCTCGGCATCCTGTTCCGGCAAGTTGGACTTCGTGACTTTGATGGCGCCGACAAAACCGATGGGAATGGAATCAAAGGCCACGGCGCGGCCCGCGCCGGAGGGTGAGCTGTTGTTGGTGGGCGGCAATCTCAAACCACCGAAGGTCGTGCCGTTGAGGTCCGCGTCCAGTCCGCGGATGTTGATATAACGACCCTCACCCGTGTCCGTTTCCAATGAAATGCCGGGCACGCGGCGGATCGCCTCGCCGGTATTCACGTCCGGCAGCCTTACCATTTCCTCGGCGGTCATCAAGTTGATGAGGTTCGGCGCCTGCATTTGGGCTTCACGGGCGATTTCCGGCGTCGTGCGCTGGCCGAGTACCGTGATTTCCTTCAGGGCATCTTCGCCGGCATCCCCCTTTGCATCGTTAATCGACCCGGTAGCATCGCCGTCGGCAGCTCCTGCGGGCGTGACCGTCAGATTGCATGCGATCACGGCGGCGATGAAAGTCGGGATCAATCCGCGGAAGGGCTGCGTCATATATTGTTACCACGTTTACAAGGACGATTTATGAGCTGCGGCCTGCCACAGCGGATGGAATCGCCTTGTATGACGACCCTCTTTGTTCGGCAAAGCTTTACAAAGAATTCTTACAGGATTGTTACGGTGCGCTGACCGTGGAGCGGCAGCACCGAGATGCGCTGCCGGTGAGATTACTGTTTGCCGTGACCCGCGGTTGATCAGGCACGGCGATATCGCCGCGCCTGATCCCACCTCGATTCACCGATCCGGCGATCCCTGCTTAAACCGAAGCAATCCCTGGGTTACGGCTTTCCCGGAGTCCAAGATTTTGCATACGAACTCTTACCATCGGTATACGTCGTCCACACGGCGTGCGTGGCCGGGTCGACCGCGACGTTTTTCGCGGTTGCCGCTGTATTCGCGTCGCCAAGCGCCTTCAATTTGCCGCCCGCAGTGCTGATCACCGACATCTTGTCGGCGCCGGCGCAATAGAGTCTCGCGCCCGCAGCGTCGAAGGCAATCTGATCGACTTTCTGAGCGATATCGACCGAGCCTGTCACCGCTCCCGTCTTGGTGTCGATGGCGACAAGTTTGCCAGATCCACCTGAGGAGAAAAGTTGATGCGTGACGGCGTCGAACGCGAGGCCATGCGGTAGCGTGGCCGGAGCGGTTGGCCACTCGGCGATGACCTTATTGGTCGATGGATCGATGACCGCGACGACGTCTTTGCTCTTGATATTCAAATAAATTCGGTCTGCCGTCTCGTCGTAGACCATGTATTCGGGAGCCCCCGGGATGACAATGGTGGCGACGACTGACGCTTTTGCGGGATCGATGACCCAGACGTGTCCGCCGTTGTCATGAGTTACATAAATCATATGACTCTTGGGGACATATAGAATCGCATCTGTCGGCCCGGGGGTCTTGATCGATGCCACTTCCTTGAGGGTCCCCGCATCGACGACCGCGACGCGCTTGTCCTCTTGCACGCTCACGTAATACCGCTTCGAGTCGGGGTCAATGGCGGTGTCGACCGCGCCGCCCAATTTCAGCCGCGTGATCAACGAATTGGTGTTCAGATCGAAATAATCGGCAGTACCATCGTTCTCGTGGGCTGCCAGCAAGCGGTGCCGTTTCCCGTCGATGCGTAAGAAATCGAACTTTCCGGTTGAATTCGGTATTTCGATCGTGGCCGCAGGTGTCAACGGCGACGCCTCTTCGGCACCTGCCGCAGCAATCGCACTTAAGGTCAAACACGCGGTCATCGTCATTTTGGAGATATTCATAGGGCTCTTTGTGGTGAAGTGGAATTGGTCATCTGAACGCGAACGTTAACACCAAAATATCAAACGATCTGAACAGCGGCGATGGTTCCGAGTGCGCGGCGCGATCATCAACATGGGCTGACGGAGGGAGAGCACCATGCGAATATGGCGGCGCTGATTGCGATCTGGATGAGCCGTCCTGTGGAGAACGTTGCGCCGAAGCCGATGGGCGTGTGGTTTAGTTTAACTATCCGTAAAGATCGGGTTTGGCATGGCGTGCTATGGTGGTTTTTGACCGGCGCGTGCGTCGTTTTGGGGGGCTGTGACCGTGCGGACGATACTGGGCATACCGTGCGTGGCCTTGTGTGTGCTTGCCTCGGCGTGCACAGTTCCATCGGCCGCAACGCTGCCGCGGGAATTGCCGGCGGCCTTCGAAAATGGCGACGCGCACGGCCAGTGGCCCGCCAAAGAGTGGTACCGCAATTTCTCGAGCGACGAACTCAATACCTTCGTCGACCTCGCCAACCAGAATAATTGGGACCTCGCGAGTGCGCGAGCCCGCGTTACGCAGGCGGATGCGCGCGCGCGACAGGCGGGTTCCGCAATTCTGCCGAGCGTCGATGGCGCGGGAAATGCCAATTACCTGGCCGGTCACTCATCGCAAGGCGGCGGCCACGAACTCGACTGGTCTGCGATGTTGACGGCGAGCTACGAAGTGGATTTCTGGGGGAAAAACAGAGCAGCTTTGAGCTCCGCCCGATTTTTGGCGGGCGCATCGCGCGCGGAGCGAGACGCTCTTGGGCTGACCACGCTGGCGGGTGTTGCGAACGGCTACTTCCAAGTGCTTGCGCTTCGTGAACGCCTCGACATCGCACAATCCAACCGTGATGCCGCGCAGCAGCTGCTCGCTGTGGTACAGGCGCGATACGAGGCGGGATTCGCCAACCCCGTCGATCTGGCGACCCAGAAGGCCGCCTACGACACCGCGCAGATTGCAATTCCTGATTTGCAGCAAACTGAGATCGAGGCGCGCGCATCGTTGGCGCTGTTGCTCGGACGGCTGCCGGAAAATTTCACGGTTCAAAACAAACCTCTGGAATCGTTGAGCGAACCCGTGGTGACTGCGGGCTTGCCGTCCGAGCTATTGATCCGACGGCCGGATGTGCTGCTGGCCGAATCAAACCTGCGGGCCGGACACGCCGACTTGATCGCAGCCCGCGCAGCGATGTTTCCTACTTTGAGCCTGACGGCGGGCGCGGGGGTGCAAAATCCTGCGCTGCCGGCCACCGTACTGACCATCCCGGGAGTGGGTCCGTCTTTTGCGCTCGGCGGCAGCTTGCTGCAGCCGATCTTCGATCACGGCCGCTTACGAGCGCAGCGCGATGAAGTGCAGGCCAAGGAGGTGGAACTGCTCTCGGCTTATCGGGCCGCCATCATCGCAGCGCTCATCGATGTCGAAAATGCCTTGGCCGCGATACATCACTTGGATGCAGCCCGCGAATTTCAGGTTGAGAATCTTGAGCAGAGCGAGCGTGCATTCGAAGGCGCGAAACTGCGCTATCAAGCCGGTTCGGGCGATTTTTTGACCTTGCTTGAAGCGCAGCGGACGCTGTATGCCGCGCGCGATCAGTTCGTCAAATACAAGCTCGCGAGATTGGAAGCGCTGGTCAGCCTTTGTAAGGCTCTCGGCGGGGGTTGGACGCAACAAGAGGCACAACAGATTGCCGGCCTACAATGACATGGAATATCAAAAGATGAACGCGAAACTTGGATCGACTCACTACCGTTTTGCCCATGTTCTGGGGGCCGCCATGTGCTGCGCGGCGCTGCTGTTGTCGAGCGCATGCCACAGGGAGCCTGCGAAGGCCGATGCGGATGCGCCGGCGGCGGACGCCAAGGGCAAAGCGGCCGCGGGTGACGAGTCCGCGGAAGGAGTCACTCTGAAGCCCGATGAAATCGTCAAGATGGGCATCGCGGCAACCGCGGTCAGCGCCACCAGGCACACGCCGGAGACGATTGGTTTTGGCACCGTGATGCCTCACGAGGCGCTCGCGCAGGCCGTGGCAGAGTTGACGACTGCCGTCGCAGTCGAGCGTCAGAGCCGTTCCACCTTCACGCGCGGCCAACGGCTGGCCGGAACTCCGGGCGCCATGCCCGTCGACACGCAAGAGGCTGCCGAGCGTCAGGCAACCGTCGATCAGGCGGCGCTCGAGCTGGCGAAACGGCGTTTATCTACCACCTTCGGACAGGATCCTCCCTGGAAGAATCAAGACAGCAGCCCTGAACTCACGGCGCTTGCGTCCGGAAAGATAAAACTCGTTCGCGTGACGTTTCCGCTGGGCGCACTCGGTGATTCGGATCCGTCCACACTGCGCTTGGCGCACATCAACGCCGCCCCCGGCGGCAAGAGCTGGGAATCACGGTCCGTGTGGAGTGCACCCGCGGACACCAGCATACCCGGAAGGAGTTTCTTCGCTTTGCTGAAGGGCGCCGATGCCGGAGAGGGTGAGCACTTGCTCGCATGGGCCCGGGTGGGCGAAGCCGAGTCCGGTGTGGAAATCCCCGCCTCGGCGGTCATCATCAGCAACGGCAAGTACTGGTGCTATGTGGAAGAGAAGCCTGGCGTCTTTGTGCGAACCGAAGTCGACACCGGCATGCCGACGGCGGATGGCTACTTTGTCAAGGAAGGCGTCTCCGCGGGCGCCAAGGTCGTAACCGCTTCAGCAGGTCAGCTGCTGGCGCGCGAGATGAACCCCAGCACGGCTGCTGAATAGCCATGATGAGAGCACTCGTTGCGTTGTGCGTGCGTCACTATGGCGCCATTAGCGCGCTGACGCTCCTGGCTTTCATCGTCGGAACCTGGGGCGGGTTGCAAGCGCCGCTGGACGTGTTTCCGGAGTTCGTGCCTTCGCAGGTTGACATTCAGACCGAGGCCCCCGGATTCGCGCCCCAGCAGGTGGAAGAGCTGGTCACCAAACAGGTCGAAAACGCCGTCAATGGCTCCGCGGGCGTTGCGACCTTGCGCTCCGAGTCGATCCCCGGTCTATCCGTGGTGACCATCACTTTTACCGACGGCATCGACGTGCACGTGGCGCGGCAGGGAGTTTCGGAGCGGCTGTCGGAACTGGGCAGCACATTGCCCGCCGGCGTCGGCACGCCGAAATTGTCACCCCTGGTCTCCAGCACGATGGACCTGTTGAAGATAGGTCTTTTGTCCGACAAGGTGGATGCCTATACCCTGCGGGACAACGCTGACTGGATCATTAAACCGCGGCTGCTGGCGGTGCCTGGCGTGGCTCACGTCATTGTGTTCGGCGGCGCCGTTCGTCAAATTCAAGTTTTGCCGGACACCGGCAAGCTATCAAGATTCAATCTGTCATTGTCGGACGTGGCTGATGCGGCGAAGGCAGCCCTGCCGTTGCGCGGCGCCGGCTTCATCGACCTCGCGGCTCAGCGCGTCCTGCTCAAATCCCCGACACCGGAGCCTGACATCAAGGCGGTGGGTCAAGCGGTCGTCGCCGTGCGCAACGACGTCCCTGTGCTCTTGCGAGACGTCGCGGAAATAAAAATGGCGCCGGCATTGCGATTCGGCGATTCCTTGGTCATGGGCAAGCGCGGAGTCATGCTTTCGCTGGCCAGTCAGTACGGCGCCAACACGTTGGCCACAACCTTGGCCGTCGAAAAAGCTTTGAACGATCTTGAACCGGCTCTGAAAAAGCAGGGCATCACCCTCTACAAGAGCCTGCATCGACCCGCCAATTTCATCGAGCGTGCGCTGCAGGACTTGAAGGAGTCTCTGATCATCGCCGCGGTCTTGATCCTGGCGGTCCTGTACCTATTTTTGCGGGATTTTCGCGCGGCATTGATCGCGTTCACCGCAATTCCACTGTCGCTGTTGGCCGCCGTGGCGGTTCTGCGGCAGATGGGATTGACGCTCAATACCATGACGCTGGGCGGTTTTGCCGTGGCACTGGGCGTCTTGGTGGACGATGCCATCATCGGTATCGAAAACATACTGCGCCGGCTTCGCGAAAATGGGCAGCTGGCAACTCCCAAGGCGCGGCTGGATATCGTGCGGGAAGCCTCGCTCGAAGTGCGCGGTCCCGTCATCTATGCAACCGCGGTGGTCATTGCGGTCTTCTTACCGGAGTTGTTTACCTCGAGCGTTCAAGGCCACTTCGTCGGCCCCTTGGCGCTCGCCTTCATTTTTGCGGTCGTGGCATCGCTGATAGTGGCCATGACCTCCACGCCCGCGCTGTGCGCACTGCTGCTCAGACGGCACGACGCGCGTCCGCAAGCGCGCTGGCTGACGCGGCTCAAAGCCTGGCAGAGTTCTGCGGTGCATGGCGTGGGCGCCCATATCAAAGCGACTTTGATCCTACTGGTCATTTTGTTCATCGCGGCCGCCGCGGCCCTGCCGTTCCTGGGCGGCACGTTCATGCCTGACTTTCGCGAAGGGCATTTCGTCATGCAGGTGTCGAGTTCAGTCACCGGTACCTCACTGGATGAAATGCTCAAGCTAGGCGAGCGCATCAGCAAGGATGTCCTGGCGTTGCCCTACGTTCAGAGCATCGAGCAGCAAATTGGGCGGGCCGAATTGGGCGAGGACACCTGGGGTCCGCACCGCAGCGAGTTTCATGTCGAGCTCAAACCGGACGCCACCGTGGATCAAAGTGTGGCCCAGGAAGAATTGCGGCACATCCTGGAGCAATATCCTGGGGTACAGAGCGAGGTCGTCACTTTCTTGGGCGATCGAATCAGCGAAAGCTTGAGTGGTGTGAACGCCCAGGCCGTGATCAAGATATTCGGCGACGACCTGGACGTGCTCGACAAAAGCGCCGACAAAGTGGTTGCGGCTCTCGGCAAGATCAAGGGCATCGTCGACCTGCAATTCAAGCGTCAAAGCGGCACGCCTGCCATCTCGATTCACCTCATTCCTCAGGCCCTCGCTGCCACCGGACTGAAGGTCCAGGACGTGCTCGACACCGTCGAGACCGCCTATGCGGGCACAAAGGTAGGCCAGACATTTCAGGGTACGCGTACCGTGGATGTGGTTGTCTTGCTGCCCGATCTACTCAGGCATCAGCCCACACAGCTCGAGAAATTGATGATTGCAACACCGCTTGGACCCGTGCCCCTGTCTCAGGTCGCCAATGTTGAAGTCACTCAAGATCGATATAGCATCGAACACGATGGCGGACAGCGGCTCGTCGCCGTCACCTTCAACGTCGGCGCAGGCTCGCTGCAGAGCATCGTTCAGCAGGCGCAGGATGCCATTTCGAAGTCCGTGGCTCTTCCCGTGGGCGTGTTTCTGGAATTCACGGGCGCCGCCGAAGCGGAACTCAAGACGCGCAACGAGCTGATGCTGTACTCGGGACTGGCTTTGTCGCTCATCGTCATGATTCTTTTCATGTCCTTTCATTGGCGCGCCAACAGTTGGCTCGTTCTGGCCAATCTTCCGTTCAGTTTGATCGGCAGCGTGCTCGCGATAGCGGTGACAGGCTTGGGTATTTCCCTGGGGACTGCGGTGGGCCTGGTGACTGTATTCGGCGTCAGCGCGCGCAATGCGATACTGCAACTGGCCCACTACGAGCATCTGGTCGAAGTCGAAGGCGCGGCGTGGAATGTTGATCTCGTGGTTCGTGGCGCGAATGAGCGTCTCGTACCCATTTTGATGACCGCCGCAGTGACGGCGCTGGGGCTCGCGCCCCTGGCCTTCGGCCTGAATCGCCCGGGCCAGGAAATTGAAGGTCCGATGGCCGTGACGGTACTGGGCGGACTGCTATCCTCGACGTTGCTGAATCTGTTGGTCCTCCCGGCACTGGCCAAACGGTACGTTCGCGTACCGCCAAGCGCTTAGGGCTACAATTGCGCCTCAGCGCGCGGGCTGCCGCCATCTCTAAGCGAGAATGAGCCATGAGAATCTTGCTGATCGAAGATGATGCTGAGACGGCCTACTACATCTCGCGCGGATTGTCGGAGGACGGCCACGACGCCTCAACGGCTCGCGATGGCCGGGAGGGACTGAGTCGCGCCGGCGCCGAGGACTGGGATCTGCTCATCGTGGACCGTATGCTGCCGGAAATGGATGGTTTGAGCATTGTGCAGGCGCTGCGCAGTGCGGGCAGCATCACTCCCGTGCTATTTCTAACCACACTGGGCGGCGTGGATGACCGGGTGCATGGACTGAATGCGGGTGCGGACGACTACTTGGTGAAACCGTTTTCCTTCGCGGAGCTGCTTGCGCGGGTAGCCGCCTTGGGACGCAGAAGCCCCCGACTTGCGGTGGAAACGAATCTCAAGATCGCCGATCTTGAAATTGACTTGCTCGCGCGCACCGTCGTTCGCGGCGGCACCCCCATCGAGTTGCTGCCGCGCGAGTTTCGGCTGCTCGAATACTTGATGAAACACGCCGAGCAGACGGTGACGCGCGCCATGCTGCTGGAAAACGTCTGGGATGTTCATTTCGAACCGAATACCACGGTCGTGGAGACTCATATCAGCCGCCTGCGAAGCAAGATCGATCGCGGTAAATCGATCCCGCTGATTCACACCCTGCGCGGCACCGGCTATACACT
>Ga0137412_10000465_pt1 | contig 28456 bp, 23 predicted proteins | sample CZODoug2_1_16fun_FD_122160 | JGI IMG/M metagenome (GOLD analysis project Ga0137412, IMG submission 122160) | Vadose zone soil fungal communities from Angelo Coast Range Reserve, California, USA - CZODoug2_1_16fungal (Hybrid Assembly) | ecosystem: Environmental > Terrestrial > Soil > Vadose zone...
ACCGCAGCCCACCACCCAGCAAAGCGAAGCCCGAACCAAGATCAGCGTCAATTCCGATCTCGTCGTCCTCCCTGTTACTGCCAAAGATCGCCACGGCAATCTCGTTCCTGATCTTCATAGGGAAGAGTTCCGCATCTACGACGACAACGTTGAACAGTCCATTGACGTTTTCACTGCCGAAGCATTTCCGCTCTCGCTGGTCGTGCTCATCGACGACGATCTGAAAGCGATGGATGCCGCACAGATGGCTCCCACTCTGCGCGCCATCACCGCTGGAATTAGTCCGAGCGACGAGGCCCTCATCTGCCGTTTCGACCTGGCTTTCTATCGAGCGGAAGGATTCACCGGCGATGTCAACAAGCTATGGGCAGACCTGAAGGATGCCCAAGACCACAGCGGTCCTTCTACAGCTGGCCCCGTCCCATTCGTTTCCTCGCCATCGAGCCATCCACTCGGAGTGGGGGAACCGCCCCCGGGGGCGCCAACTAACCTTGGGTCCCGCCCAACCAAAGCGCTCGACGACGCCGTCCATTCCGCCGCTGAGTTGCTCCATGATCGCGGAACCAGTCGCCGCAAGATCATCCTTCTGATCTCCGATGGTCTTAACGGACCTCCATTTAACCGTCATACCTATTCCGACACTCTCGAGACTCTCCTTCACGACAGTGTATCCGTATACAGTTTGGCTGTCGGCCATTCCTTGAAGCGAAAATTCTCCCGCCTGGTCAATTATGCGAACGACTCGGGCGGCGACATCTATTACGCCGTCCAAAGCGCCGCCATGGAAAGGCTTTATTCGCGAATAACCGAAGAAGCTCGCCACCAGTACACCCTGGCATACGTGCCTCACGGCAACAACTGCAACGCTGATTATCACAAGGTGGAAGTCCGTACCACGCGCGAAGGCGTCACTATCAAGGCTCGCCAGGGCTACTACACAGTCCCTCTCGTGATTCCGGCAAAGCAGTAACGCTTGCTTTAAATTGTGGCATCGGCGCCTCCCATCCCGCAGAGTTCCAAACCCCTCCTCTCCGTTCTCCGAACTTCTTGATCTTCCCCGGCGTTCCCCTTCAGGATATACCCCACTCGACAGCCTGCTACAATCGGCCTGTGCCGGCTGAGACCCAACCCGAGATTCATGAACTTCTGGCGGTAGCTACCGACGCTGGGACGCGGCTCGATCGGTTCGTGGCCGCCCATTGCCCGGAACTCTCGCGCTCGCGCGTGCAAGAACTCATCGATGGCGGGCTTGTCCTTGTCAACGGAAAGGCCGCGAAATCTTCCCAGAAACTTCATGGCGGTGAAATCATCACCGTGCGGGCCCATCCGCGGCCGGCGACTCGCGCCGAAGCGGAATCGATTTCGCTCGATGTGCTTTACGAAGACGACGACGTTATCGCCGTCAACAAGGCCGCTGGCATGACCGTTCACGCCGGCGCCGGCAATGTTTCGGGCACACTCGTCAACGCGCTTCTTGGGCGCGGGCAAGCGCTTTCGCAGTCCGGCGATCCGTTGCGGCCGGGAATCGTACATCGGCTGGACAAGGAAACCTCGGGGGTGATCCTTGTCGCCAAGAACGACGCGGCGCACGCCAAGCTGGGCGAAGCTTTTCGCCAGCGAGCCATTGCGAAAACGTATATCGCGCTGGTGCAGGGCATTCTCGGAGAGAAGAGCGGGCGAATCGAGCTGGCCATTGGGCGCGATCCCATCCATCGCACGCGCATGACGACGCTGCGCAAATCCTGGCACGGAGCGCACATCGCCAATCCCCGCGAGGCCCGCACGGATTGGAAGGCTCTGGCCAAGATCGACAGCACGACGCTGGTGGAAGCCCAACTCCATACCGGGCGCACGCATCAGATTCGCGTGCACTTCTCCGCGCTGAAGCATCCCGTAGTGGGCGATGCGCTCTATGGGGCGGCAAGCAAATTGTGCGTGGGTAAGACAACATTGCCGCCCCTGGGACGCAATTTTCTGCATGCCGCAAAGCTCGGCTTTGCGCAGCCCCGGACCAGCGCATGGATCGAAGTTCGCGCGGTGTTGCCCGTTGAATTGCGCGAATATTTGACAAAACTTTGTGACGCTGCTGGAGAACCGCAGAGCCGAATTGACGCTGCGTTGGCGGGGTACCTATAATCGATGCAAATGCGACGGACAATCACTTCGATCTTCTTGGCGTCCGCGGTGTTGCTCCTTCCGCTGACCGACCGGGCGCAACAATCTTCACCGGCCAAACCTCAAGCATCCTCCCCGGTCACTAAGCCGCAGACGTCCTCGCCCGACGCGAAGCCTCAGACGCCCGCGCCGGCACAGTCAGCAGCACCGAAACAGGACCCCACCCAGCAGAGCGATCAAACGATTAAGACGGTGGTCAACCTTGTCGACGTGCTTTTCACCGTGCTCAACCGCCGCAACAAACTCGTCCCCGAACTCGAAAAGGGCGACTTCAAGATTTGGGACGACAAGGCTCCGCAGGAAATCCGTTATTTCAGCAGGCAGTCCGATCTGCCTCTGCGCATCGGCATGTTGCTGGACACTTCCAACAGTATCCGCGACCGCATCAAGTTCGAGCAGGACGCTTCCGTCAATTTTCTGTTTAGCGTGCTTCGCCGCAATAAAGATGAAGCATTTGTGATGACCTTCGACGACGAACCGCAAATCGTCCAGGGCTTCACCGGCGATGCCGGAGCACTGCGCGACCAGATCACCAGGACGCGCGCGGGCGGCGGCACCGCAATTTACGACGCGATCTACGAGGCGTGCGTGAAAGAGCTGAGCCATCCGCCGCGCCCGCCGGGCGATCAGCCGGACGTGGTGCGCCGCGTCATGATTCTCATCAGCGATGGCGAGGACAACTTATCGACACACACGCGCGCGGACGCCATCGAAATGGCCCAGCGCACCAGCGTGGTCATTTACACGATCAGCACCAGCACGCAATGGATTTCCCTCTCGCAAACCGATCCAAGCAAGATGGGCGACCGCAAGTATCACCTCACGGACGGCGACAAGATTCTCCAGGAACTGGCCGAAGAAACCGGCGGCCGCGCGTTTTTTCCTTATCACGTGGACGATCTCGATCAGTCGTTCCAGGACATCGGCGACGAACTTCGCAACCAGTATTCCATCGCCTATCTTCCAACCAACTACGTCCTCGATGGCCGCTACCATAAGATCCGCATCGAGGTGCCCGAACACAAGGGCTACCAGGTCCGCGCGCGCCGCGGCTACTTCGCCCGCGCCAATGCGAATGTTCCCACGACGCCCAATCCTGGGGGCGCGGAGATGAAGTAATCGGTCTTTGATTTTTCTCTGCCGGCTTTGATTGTTTTCTACTGAGAGGCGTCGCGAAGGAGCACCGCGTCGGACTCCGTGTGCCCGCGTTCGATGGCGATTTTCGCGCCGTCGGGAGAATACCGGAAAGCATAAATCGATTCCGATGTGAAGTGCGTCAACGGGCGGCTAGGCGATCCATCCACGGGACGGGCCCAAAGATTATCCACGGCTTTTTCCCGCACCACGTAGGCGACCGATTTTCCGTCCGGCAGAAACGCAAATCCCCGCAGAGCTCTCTGGTCATATTCGATATAGGATTTTTTCTTTTCCTCGATCGAATAAAGCGCCAGCATCAACTGATGATCGGAATCGCGCACTTCGTCCTTCACGATTGTTTTTCCGTCCGGAGAAAGCGCGTAAAGACCGGTGGGCGCATAGACGATAGTTTCCGCAAGCCCACCTTGGAGATAAATCCGTTTCAAATAACGGTTATCGCCGCGATCCACGTAGTAGACCCATTTTCCGTCGCGCGAACATTCCGGATCGGATTCGTTCAATCCGAACGTGAGCTGCTTGAGGTTGCTTCCCCCCGCATCTATGCGCCACAGATTTGTGGCCACGCCACTCACCCCACCGAACTGACGGAACACGATGTACTTCCCGCCGCCGCAGGAAGCGGCCTGGTCCGGAGGATGCCGCATATTCGAGGCCACCACGCTCTCGCTTCCGGCGGTGCTCACGATTCGAATGTCAGGCCCTTGCGGGATGACCAGACGCCCGTCGGGCATCCAATCCCATCGCCAGATACTCAATCGAGACGACAAGGGCACCGGTTGCACGGAGTCGGGCGAGGATGCCGGGGCAACGCCGAGCTCGAATTTGAGCTGCGCCTGATTGGCGGCAATCGTGCGGCCGTCGGACGCCAGGCTCGGGTGCAGATAGCGGTTGGTGTCCGTGGTGAGCAGGCGAAATTCTCCTCCCGGATATGAAACGATTCCGAGTTGCGTCCGTTCGAAACCGGTTTCCGCAAGAGACGCGGAAACCAGGACGCCGTTGCCGTCCGGCATCCACGAAGGATCGAAGTAAGCGCGGTCCTTCGCGGGCGCGGCCAGCTGCTGCTCTCCGCTCGCGGCGTCGACCGCGACAAAGCCGCCGAAGTCATTTGGTGTCGGCTGCACCACCGGGATCAAAATCGTTTTTCCGTCCGGCGACCAAGTGAGGGTGAGGCTGTCCGTCGAAATTGGCTTGTGATTGAATAACGCGCGGTCCGGAGAACCATCCTTGTGGACGAGATACAAATCCATCAGCGAAGAATCTTCGTGCTGGTGGAGATAGGCGAAGCGCTGCCCATCCGGGGAAAATGCGATGGGGCTGTCCACGTCCTTGATCATCAATCGCGGGGTTCCGCCCAGCAGGGGCGCCAGATACAGAGAAGCGATCGACTGCTCCTCTTCATCGCGGCGCACGAAATAGATGTAATCTCCGTCGGGCGAAAATGTCAATCCCGCATAGCGCGTCGCAAATGGGGCGACCACCTGCGTATTGCTGCCCGTGGGGATATGCCGCAGCCAGAGCGACTGCAGCCCGTTTTCTTCGCTGACGAGCAACAAATATTTTCCGTCGGGAGAGAGCCTTGTCAAGAAGACATGTCCGCTGTTGGTCAGATTTTCGATCTTCACCTTTTCAAAAGGCAGATGCTGCGTGCGCCACACCAGCGAGTAGATGCCGAAGGCGGCGGCGACGAGCAAGAGGAGAGCAGCTGCAAGTGCGAGGCCGGTGCCGAATTTGTTCTTGCTGGCGGCGGCGATCAGGACGGAACTGCTTGAAGGCGAGCGCGGTGGCTCGGCTGGTTGGGCGGCTGGCGCGGACAATGGCGCTGAGATGCGACCTGAGGAAGCGGAGACGGGCGTGGCCTTCCCGTAGTCCAGTTCGCGTTGGAGGCGTTTGAGGTCGGCGCGCAATTCCGCGGCGACCTGGTAGCGGACGTCGCGGTCTTTTTCGAGGGCTTTGTTGAGGATGCGCTCGAGCTCGGCAGGAACGTTGGGATTGAGGGTGACGGGAGCCACGGGAGCGTTGTGCAAAATGTTGTCGAAGACGACGGCGCTGGTAGTGCCAGGAAAAGGCTGCTTGCCGGTAGCCATTTGGTAGAGCACGGCGCCCAGGGAGAAGAGGTCGCTTCGAGCATCAAGTTCCTCGCCGCGCGCTTGCTCGGGTGACATGTAAGAGATGGTGCCGACGGCGGTGCCGGGACTGGTGAGGAGCAGAGTCTCCGGATCGTCGAGGGTTTCGCCGGCGAGGTTTGCGTGGTGTTCGGGGAGGAGTTTGGCGAGGCCAAAATCGAGAATCTTGACGGCGCTTCGCTCGGTGACGAAAATGTTGGCGGGCTTGATATCGCGGTGGATGATGGCTTTTTTGTGAGCGGCGTCGAGGGCGTCGGCGAGCTGGATGCCGATGTCGATGGTGCGCGGAACCGGAAGGGAACCCAAGGGAATCAATTTGTCGAGAGTCTGCCCTTCGAGCAATTCCATGGCGATGAAGGTCCGGCCATCGTGTTCTTCGATGGCGTGAATGATGCAAATACCGGGATGATTGAGCGCGGAGGCGGCGCGGGCTTCGCGGAGGAAGCGTTCGAGAGACTGTGGATCGCGGTGGGTGGCTTCCGGGAGAAATTTCAGGGCGACACGGCGGCCGAGTTTGGTGTCTTCGGCTTCGTAGACGACGCCCATGCCCCCGCTGCCAAGCTTGCGGAGGATTTTGTAGTGGGCGATGGTCTCATTGAGCATGGGCGCGGAGCGAAACGAGGATGGTAGACGGTCAGAGGATTGCGGTCAATTGGTTCGGGGAAAGTTCGGGGAATGAGTATTGAGCTAGTCTCCGATTTGTGCGTTCATCAGGCGAGTGAGCGCTTGAAGGCGGCTCAAATCCCAAGCCGACCTGCACAGCCAACGGCTATGATATAAACTTTCACTCGGTTGCTGTTTTGGAGGAAAGCAGTCTATCTCGGTGCGGCAAACCTCGAAGCGGTTCTACGCGTGACGCGCTCGGGAGCAGGAGGGAGTTCGCATGACACAATCTGATTCCTGGCCAGCGCTTCCGCTCGCCGAATGGAAGGATACCTATGCCACCCTGCACATGTGGACCCAAATCGTTGGGAAAGTCCGTCTCGCGCTTAGCCCGCAGATCAACCATTGGTGGGGATCGACTCTCTACGTCACCGCTCGCGGTTTAACGACCTCACCGATACCCTATAATAAGAGAGTTTTTGAGGTTAGCTTCGATTTCATCGCTCACACCCTGGAGATTACCACCAGTCTCGGAGAAAGCAGGGCTTTCCGCCTCGTCCCCCGTACCGTTGCCGAATTCTATTCTGAATTCATGGGCGCGTTGCATTCACTCGGCATCGATGTGAAAGTGTGGCCCATGCCCGTCGAAGTGCCTCGGCCTGTTCGATTCAATCTGGATGGGAGTCATGCGGCATACGATGGCGAATATGCGCATCGCTTCTGGCAAATTCTCGTTAGCGTGGACACCGTTTTCTGGGAATTTCGCTCACGATTCATTGGCAAGGTCAGCCCCGTCCATTTCTTCTGGGGCAGTTTCGATCTGGCGGTGACGCGCTTTTCCGGGAGAAGTGCGCCGGAGCGCCCGGGCGCGGACGCGATCACCAAAGAAGCCTACTCCCACGAAGTAATCAGCGTGGGGTTTTGGCCCGGCGATGGCGAGATAGTGAGGGATGCGGCCTTCTACGCGTATGCCGCGCCGGAGCCGGCGGGATTTAAGGAACACCGGGTGCGCCCCGCGAAGGCTTTCTATAGTACGGAGAAAAGCGAATTCTTTCTGATGTATGACGATGTTCGATCGTCGGACACTCCCGGGCAATTATTGCTGGAGTTTTGCCAGAGCACCTATGAAGCAGGAGCAATTCTTGGAAATTGGGATCGTTCGAATTTGGAGCGGGCCGCGGTAAAAGCGCGTAACGCATAGCCGAATCCGTTCCACCGACGACATCTTCTCCTATGCGTGGGAGTGTGCGTCTCGGGAATTGCTGACCTAGTTCTGAGGACGTCGAACAATCGGAAACCGGCCCACTACTGGGGAATGGAAGCAGGGAGAGGATGGAAATCAGAAATCAGAAAAAAGGGCAGCCAGAGGTGTGCCGGGCGCGATTCTAACTGATTCGATGGTAAATTCAGGCGCGTGCAGCCGCTGTTTGAGGATGTTCATCTATAGAGCATGCGATACTTGGTGCGAGCTCGAGTGAAAGATGGTTGCCGGGGCACGCTGCTGGAAGCGATTGAGCGCGGCACATTGGGGGAAGGCTCGGTCGCCGAGGGCGAATACCTGCGCAACATGAACGAGGCGAGGGTTTGTGCCGACCAGACGGTCGGCTGGGTGGAAGTCTGCTACTGCCCTACACCGCTGCAGGAAGAGCGTCCTTACTGGGAGGAGTATTTTGAGCTGGTGAAGGTGCGGGACGCCCACGACCGCCGCAGATGCCGGGACGAGAACGGCTCCGAGCCCTGGGCCTGCGGAGATTGCGACTGCACCGCGCGGCTCGAAGAAAAGTTGAAGAACACTGGCAAGCCATTCCTGGAACTCCTGCACAATTTTGTCAACGATCCCACTCGTTAGGGCAAGGGGCGCGGGACGGAGAGAATCAAGGTCTTCGCATCAGGAGCGAATGGTCATTAGAGACTCTAACAAACCCTCGTTGAAGCCAATTAAGAGCGCGCTGATATCAGAAGGTAAACTTCAGCGCAAATTGAACGATTCGGGGACTGGAGCTGAAGCTCAAAACTTTGCCGAAATCGGCAGCGGTGATGTCGCTGACGGGGTTGTCCCGATTCGGATGGTTCAATAGGTTGAAGAAGTCGGCGTGGAACTCGAGGGCCTTCGATTCAGCCAGTGGGAACCGCTTCCCCACAGAAAAATCCAAATTGCACTGATGGGGGCCGCGCAGAACATTGCGGCCCACGTTGCCGATGTCGGTACCAGCTTCGGCAGCCGGGTCAACGACCGCCGTCGGATCATGCACGCTCGGAATCGACTGGCCTGGCTGCACCATCGCCTGGGAGAAAGCTAGGGGATTGAAGTAATAGCCGGCGGGTAGACTGTTCTTCGCAATTTTCACGCTCGCTTCTGGCGCCCAGTTGGGACGCGCGCCAAACAATCCGTAAAGGAGACCTCCGGTTGGGTCAAAGATATCCACCGGCAGACCGGACATCGCTGTCACGATGCCCGACACCTGCCAATTCGAGAACAGGAGCCGTGTCGCTACTGAACCACGAGCAAACAATGGTTCGGGCAAATTCCAAACGGAGCTAAATACAAAATAATGAGTGCGATCATAGTCAGAGAGTCCGCGATTTGCTCGCGGATTCAACTGATTACCCCAGACGTTCGCCGTGTCAAGTCCTCCGCTGCGATCCAGTGAGCCGTCGAAATTTGCGCCCCCGCCCGGGTTCGAAGCATTGTCGATGGACTTAGAGAACGTGTAAGAGGCGGAGAATTGCAGCCCGCGGGAAAACCGCCGGTTCAGGCTTGCCTGGAGGGAATGATAGGCGGATTGCGCACTCGACTCGTTCAGCAGGAAGAACGCAGAACTCACTCCCTGCAACGGCGCGCGCAGCGACGCATTTTCGATTGAATTGTCCGTGATTACCTGGCCGGTCACTGCATTTGTGATGGGATGATTCAGGCTCGCGATCTGCGCTTGGTTCACAGCGATACCGCGAAACAATTTCACGCCATGCGAGCCGGCGTAGGCGACCTGCAGTGTCGTGTTGCGCGGCAACTCGTATTGCACGCTCGTATTGAATTGCTGGGTGTACGGAGTGCGCGCGTTTCGATCAATCACCGTGGCGCTAACCGAGTTGCCGGCTTGAATCAGAGGAAAGCTGCTTTCCGGCGGTGCGGTAGCAAAGGGATGACTGAACGGCTGTCCGGAAGTATCAGAATCCAAGAAAAATGGCGGAGCAAAATATCCGAGCGCCAGATAGAAAAATGACGGCCGCGAATAAAAGATACCGTAGCCAGCACGGATGGCGAGTCGTGCAGAACTCAGTGGGGACCACGCCAGCCCGACCCGTGGCCCAAAATTGTTCGGGTCAACGCTGTTCACCACGCGCTTGCCAACTCTGGTCACGCCGGGCAAGCTATATCGCGGAAGCGCATTCCCCGCTTCGATAATGCCGGCGGCTGGCGGTCCAAGCGGAAATCCATTGCTGTCCACTGCCATCTGGGGCCGGTAGAGCGCAGGATCGAAGCCGCCGATGCGGCCTTGAGAATCGTATGGCGGCAGATCCAGTTCGTATCGCAATCCCAAGTTTAGAGTGAGCTTGGAGGAGAGTTTCCAGTCATCTTGCACAAACAAGTGGTAGTCGGTCGTGATGAAATCGCGATCAGTTAGCCCCGTGCCGAGATGCGCGAACCCGAAGCTCCCTCCCGGAAATTGTGAGACAGCGGTGTTTCCAGTGAGAAAGTCGTTGAAAGTCGGGAAATCAATCTCTCCGTACGAAAACACGGCCGCGTGTGCCCGCCATTCGGAGTGCAGGACCTCGCCGCCGAAGCGAAAACTCTGCTTTCCTCGCTGCAGGGAGAGAACGTCGCCAATTGATACCGACGGCGTGCGGCCGCGATAGGTGATGTCAGAGGTTCCGATGGAAGCGCCGCCTTGGTCGCGGGCCAGCAGGATCAATGGCAGGCCGGGATATTGGCTTGCGGTCGAGCGGTGAATTCCGATTGTACTGTCTTTCAAAGATTCCTGCGGTAGCTCGTCGTGGCGGATGAAGCTGTAGCCGAATCGTACTTCGTTCACGGAGGTTGGATTGAAGGTATGGATCTCCTGCAAAGAGAGCAAGCGGTTGTCGATCGTTATCTGGGTGCCAAAGCCGGGCAGTCTGGCGGGCGTGCCAAAATTCGATCCAGAAAGCGCGCTGAACAGTGGAGCGTGAGCGAAGAAGAACTTGCCTGTCAATGAGTCTCTAGCATCGGCACGGTAGTCGAGATTGGTGTTGAACTGCTCTTCGTGATACGTGGAGACCGCAGTCCCGGTAACCCGACCATCCGCATTTTGGGGCGTAGGAACCAGAAACCGCCCGTTGGGAAGTTTTTGGTTCAGCAGTTTCAGCGAAATCGGGTCGATGGAGGGCACTCCGAACGTACTCGTCAGAGTTGCTGCGGAACGGTCGTCCGTGAGTCCGGGCGCGACCAGAACACTCTTGTACAAGCTCTGATCGGTGGCGCCATTTGCCTCGCGCATGCCTTGATAAGAGGCAAAGAAAAATGTCTTGTTCTTTCGAAGCGGTCCGCCGAGTGTAGCTCCGTAAACGTTGCGACTCATAACCGGCCGGCCCTCGCCCACTGCTTTGAGATTGGCATCGTTCGCATTGAGTGCTCTGTTCCGAAAGTATTCGTACACGCCTCCATGCAGAAGGTTGCTGCCGCTCTTTGTCACTACCTGTAGGCTGCCGCCTGCACCTGCGACTGTGGCATCGTACAAAGAGGTCTGTATGTTCACTTCGCTGACGCTCTCCGGCGCCGGAACGGCTACGTCTGCGAGGTCGTGCAGGGAAATATCGTTGGCGTCGACGCCGTTGATCTGATAACTATTCTGCGTCACACGCGAGCCATTTACCGAGACATTGGGCGAGTTGCGCCCGATGGCGCTGTTGTTAGTGAGCGGAGCAATCACGCCAGGCGCAAGCTTCAGCAACTGCAGGAAATTACGCGTCGGAAGCGGAAGTGTCTCCAGGCTGCGCGCATCGATCGTGAACGTCAGTTCCGCGCCGTCGCTGCGCACTAGTGGTGGTGCGTCGTTTACAGTGACTTCCACGTTGCTCTGTGCAATTTGTAAGGTTATGTTGATTGTGGTGGTCTCGCCGAGGTCTACTGCAACCGCATGGAACACAGCCGGGGTGAAGCCACGCGCACGGATGTTGACATCGTAGTACCCGGGAGAAAGCTGGAGGATGGAGTAGCTCCCCGAAGTGTCCGTTGCTAGCGAATGCTTGTCGGCTGTTGCGGGGTTCTCAATTATCACTTCTGCGCCGGCGATGACTGCCCCTTGCGCGTCTTTTACCGTGCCGGTGATGCGGCCGGTGGTTTGGGTTTGCCCAGAAACATGAGCGCCCTCTAACAAGATGATGGACACGAAAATAGCAACACGCGCGCTTGTGCCGGCCAAATGAATTCATCCTGCGTAGCGAACTATGTCCCGGTGCCGCTACTGGGAGAGCTTCTCCAGCGTCGCTGCTGGCAATCCCACGCGCCGCACAAGATCTGCAAACCGCGGATCCGAACGTAGCGAGTCCCACATTGGGTTAGCCAAATCATCCATGCCATCTCTGGCTTTGTACGCCTTCTCCAACCATGCGAACGCCTGGTCTCTGTCGCCGAGAAATCCATAAATAGAGGCGATGTAAAAAGTGGGAATAAAACTCTTGCGCGAGTAAACTTGCAGGCGTGCTGCGTACATCTTTAGTGCCCTCTCGTACCCCGCGGACTGGTAGGTGCGACCCAGCGCCGCCGCCAAGTCTCTATATTCCAGGAGTGTATCCATCGCCTGCAACTCGGAAATAGCTTCCCGATGCCGTCCGGTTGAAGCATAGATATTCGACAGCATCCAGTGAGAACTAAAATCGCTTGGCTTTGTCTGCGCCCGGCTGTTGTATAGCTCAATAGCGCGATCAAACTGACGGGTCATGAAGTAAGCATTTGCCATGCGCTCGTTACGTGGATCCAAGCCCTGCGCCAACTCAGTCTCCCTCATCCCCTCTTGAACTCGCCCCAAGCCAAACAGGAACAAACCATAATCGTAGTGGGCATCGATGTTGCTGGGCTCAAGCTGAATGGCGCGTAGGTACTCTCTTTCGGCACCTTTCCAGTCCCAATCAAGTGTCAGAATACAAGCCATCGCGCGATGTGCGTTTGCAAGATTGTTATCGAGTTGCAAGGCTTTGAGTATCATGGGCCTAGCCCCAGAAACCCAATCGCTGGGCGGCAAAGGGCTAGCAGCCAACCCAGCCTCCCACACCCCTACATAGGGGGGAGCATAATTAGGATCGGCCTGAATGGCTTGCTGGAAGTAATCAACGGCTTTTCCCGTCTCGTCCCCGCTCAATTTTTTCTTATCTTTCTTGAAAACCACATCCTGGGCTTGTTGCAGGTGATAGAGCCCCTGAAGATAAGCCTCGCGTGCCTTTAAGTTGATTGGCCGAAACGAGCCTATTTGGGCCTTCTCGTCGGGCGTCATCTGCACCCCGACTGCATTTGCGATGGTGCTGGCCACCGTGCTTTGCAGCGCCAGCACATCTTGCAGATCACGTTCATAACTCTGTGCCCAAATATTTTTGTCTTGGGGTGCGTAGATTAATTGCGCGGTAATACGTGTGCGCTCCCCCGAGCGCAACACCGAGCCTTCAATGATCCCGTCCACGCCGAGTTCGCGGGCAATCTCCGGCAGCGGCTTATTGGAGTTCTTGTACCGCATGACGGAGGTGCGCGAAATCACTCGTAGAGAACTCAAGCGCGAGAGCTGCGTAATCAGCTCCTCGGTCATCCCATCCGCGAAATACTCTTGGGACGGGTCGCCGGAGAGATTTTGAAGGGGCAAGACGGCCAAGGAACGGATCAGCGGTGGGCCACTCGTACTGACTAGCCGCTCTCTAATGCCGGCAACATTGAAAGCGAGAAGCAATCCACATACTGAAACAACACTACCGATTGCAGCGAGGCCGATCCTCCATTTTCGGATTAGTGGTCGTGCCGAAAGCAGTTCCGCTTCGGTCGCCTGCGATGACGGCAGATGCGCCGTGCCCCGCCCGTTAGCCGGTTTGACGTCGACGACTAGCCGATATCCCCTTTTAGGAATGGTCTCAATGATCCGCGACTCGTGGGCGTCATCACCGAATACGTGGCGTAGTTCGGAAACTGAGCGCTTGAGCACATCATCGGAGACGAAGGTGTCGGGCCATCCCGCTTGAAGAAGTTTTTCTTTGGGGACGACCTCGCCCGTGTGCTCGGCCAGGCACACCAAAACCTCCATTATCTTCGGCTCAACGCGATTGGAGGTGCCGTTCTGGGAGATGGTGTTCAGGCTGGGCTGGACCAGCCAGGGCCCCACTCGGAAGTCGCTGTTCACGACCTACTCCTCAACTAAACCTAAGTGGCAGAATTATATACGGGAACTGATGGATCGCCCACCTAATTTTGGATGGCACAGCTTCGCCAAAACCTCGCTAGAACCTCACTCTTCCCTCATGACTTTCCCAGCGAGCAGCAGGTAGAACTTAGGCCTCGAAAGGCGCAGCCCAGCAGCGCCCCTAGGAGAAAATCATGAAACTTGCAAAAGCTTTGGCAGCCATCAGCCTTTTCCATCTTCTTGCCGCATCAGGCCTTTATGCGGCCTGCACCAGCGCCACAGCAGCCGGCAGTTTCGGCTTCACAACCACGGGAACCCTCATCCTGCCCACCGGCCCCGCACCGGTCGCCGCCGTGGGTTTAGTCACCTTTGACCTGAGCGGCAACGCTACCGGGAGCCAGGACCGAAGTGTGGGTGGCGCCTTTGCCCACGAAACACTCACTGGAACCCTCACCGTCAACCGTGATTGCACGATCAGCCTGGTCGCAAACGTCTACGACAGCTCCGGAAACTTGGCACGCACGTCAACAATCCCGGGCGTGCTGGTCAACAACGGAAAACAGATTCGCGCGATTTTTGAGAGTGTCGTGCTGCCCAACGGTGTAAATCTCCCTTCGGTCCTGACGATCGAAGCGATCCGAATTCAGGGACACGTCCAGTGATGTAAGCGCCGCAGAGAGCGGCTTCTTCGTTTCCGTATGGGCGAAGCAAAACTTTGGCAAAGGAGTTTGCGCCATGACTCAACAAGAGAAGCTCTTCGTCGCAGTTCTGTCAATTCTGTTTTCGCTCAGCCCCGCGGCACACGGTGCCGTAGGGTTCCAGACTGCTCACAGCTATCCCGTCGGCGCGAATCCCAGGGCCGCGGCGGTGGGGGATTTTAACGGGGACGGCAAGATGGAACTTGCCGTGGTGAACTTTGGGGATCCCACCGTAAACGACAACGGCAGCGTGAGCATCCTGCTCGGTAATGGCGATGGCACTTTTCAATCCGCTAATAATGTGGTTGCGGGGAAAAATCCTTCTTCTATCGCGGTGGGCGACTTTAATGGGGACAGCCGACTCGATATCGTAACTGTGAACAGCGACAACACAGTGAGCTCACTCCTCGGGAACGGCGACGGTACTTTCCAGGCCCACGTGGAATACGGAACGGGTAGCGGACCAGATTTTGTGGCGGTAGGCGATTTCAACTCGGATGGGCGGCCCGACTTGGTTGTCACGAATTCGGGCGGCGGTAGTGTCAGCGTTCTCTTGGGCAACGGCGATGGCACTTTCCAGTCGCATGTGGATTACCCAACAGGCGGTGCCGCCTACGGCGTCGCCTTGGCTGACGTCAACGGGGACGGAAAGTTGGACTTGGCGGTAGCAGCTGGAAACGGGCTGGTCGTCCTGGCGGGTAAAGGGGATGGCACATTCACGCAGATATGGAGTTCCGCACCGCTGGTTTCTGCTTCCGGGTCCGTTGCAATCGGAGACTTTACCAACGATGGAAAACCCGACATGGTGCTCACCGGCGTCATGCTTGGCAACGGGACTGCTTCGACTCTGATTTTGCTCACCGGCCAGGGCGATGGCACTTTCTCGCAAGGCGGAACGCCAAATACAGGCGCATGTCAGAATAGAATACCATTCGCGGCGGACTTTGACGGAGATGGCAAGCTTGATCTTGCTCTCTTTGGCAACGACACCTGCTTACCTAATTACAAGAATAATCCACGTGTTCTAGTCCTCGCCGGTAATGGTGACGGAACTTTTCAGGCATCGGTAAGCTTCACGCCAGCCAGTGCAATCGGGCTGGCGGCTGTCTCCGATCTCGACGGCAACAAGTCGCCCGATCTGGTCACAATCAATAGCGACAACACCGTCAGTGTAATGCTGAACACCATCGGCACGGATTTTTCTATCTCAGCCTCCGCCGCCAGCCCAAGTTCAGTGAGCCGGGGGCAGAGTTCAACCTCGACGATTACACTCATGCTGCTGAATGCGTTCGACAACCCAGTCTCGCTCACTTGCTCCGTGCAGCCAGCACAAGCTGGTTCACCAACCTGCTCGCTTAGTTCGAATTCCGTCACCTTCGATTCCAACGGAAAAGCTACTGCCACCCTGACGATCACTGCAGGGTCGGGCGGGGCCGCGCTTATGGTTCCTCATCCTTACCACGGCAACTCGCACCCATTTTCACTTGGCTGGCTTCCAGTCGCAGCTTTCGGGTTTATGGGTACCGGGCTGGGTTGCGGCTATTCCAGGAGAAGAAGGTACTTATTTTTCGTTGGCTGCGTATTGGTGGGATTAATCTTTCAGGTAGCTTGCGGCGGAGGAAGCAGTGGCTCTAAGTCCGTCAATTACGCGATCACGATCACGGGCACGTCGGGATCGACACAGCATTCCACGACTTCGACGCTCACGGTTGACTAAATAGCGGGGTAACAAATGCGGTGCACGCTCACCCTGGTTTGCTCGCTTCTGATACTGCCTATCCTAGAGTCTGGCTGTGGGGGCGAAAGGAGTATCCCTCCGCCAGTTGCTTCCCACTCCACGGTACCTACGCCGACACTTTTGCGCACTCTCTACCGTGTCGTGAACGGCAGTGATCGCATGACGACAATAGGACCAGACGAGCGCAGCTCGTATCCCCTCGAAGGACAGGTGTACTACGTTCCGGATCAACCCGCCAGTGGCCGAACCACACTCAACCGACTCATCAACTCCGGCGGAACTGATCATGCGGATGCAATCAGCAACTTAAGCGGCTACTCCGAGGACATGGTCCTCGGATTTCCCTGGACCAGCGCCTCAGGTTCAGGTGTGTCGCAATTGTCAGAATTCTTGAACAGTGGCACCGGTGACTACGCTTTGCTGGCCCCCTCAGAAAGTTTGCCCGGTTACAACCCGCAGCCGCTCGCTGCCTACGGTTATCCCCGATTCGGCAGCGCTTCTGAAGTGCTGCTCAGTTTGTCGGCCGGCGGGGTCACCGTGCAATCGAATGAAGTAGCTGGAGGCGCAACTTGGCGTTGGTTCTGGAATTCCGTTCAGTTCTTGAATCACGCGGACTACGGGCGAGAAATCCAAGCCGCGTTCTACTACGGGACGACTCCAGACCTCAATCCAAATGAAGCCGGGGATCAACTGACATTTAACTTTCTGGATCCATCTATCAAGCACGGTTCTCCCGTCCTGCAATTTCAAAACCAGGGGACAACCCAGATCACGCGCGCGGTACCCTTGAATTGGAATCCAACAGTTTACGGAGGAGATCAAGACCATCCCGTGATCTGGGACGGTCTGGTACTCGGAAAAGACCTGACGCTTGACTTTAACAATCTGGGGCCGGTTGCCAGATACACGACCCATGTTGTCCTTCCGGCCACCGCAGAGGGCGGGATTCAAAATCCCGCTGGTTATTTGCTTTCCAGCTTCAATCGCTATTGGACCTACGACGCACGATTACTGAGGTTATCTGAGGTGACCGGAACCATGCCGGACGGTTGTGCCCACCTTACGGACAACACGTTCGGGGGAACCTCATTCTTCGTGGATTTCGGCGGCATCATCATGTCCGATGCATCTGGTGCGAATGCGATGGGAGTTTACGGTGTAAGCATTGGGCAGGGTGGATCGGTTTCCTACTTTGCTATGTTCAAATTCTTCTGCTGGGGAGATGGGCCTTTTGAAACATCCGCGGACAACACGGCTTGGAGCGCCGTGTATGGAACCGGAACAATTCCTGCGGGCGAAACTACCTACAACGTGTTCTTGATCACCGACTCCGTACAGAACGTTACCGCCAGAATGGACGATCTGTTTCGCCTGGGAGTGCGCTGACCGGTTCCGAGGTTTACTCCGGCAACGATGTTCATAATGCCGAGGCCATGCCAATTTCCGTGGCGGACAGTTGGCCCGCCACAGCCGTCGTCACGCCGTTCGCCGGAATCGTCGCGTGGGCGTCTATGCCCGCGCCTTGCAACGAGGCCAGGCTCGAAAAGCAGTACTGACTAGGCTTACTCTTCTTCTGCTTCCTGAAATGGGAATCTCCACCACCAGCGTGCCTTGCCTATTATTCATTCTCGTCCTCGTTTCAGGGTGTTCCCATAGCGAGTTCCTGAGTAGAGCTTTTCAGTCGCGTTCACCAACGTGATACTCTGCTGCAGAGTTAGTAAATGACCGAGTCCCGCGCGAGGGGTTTTGTTAGAGGTTCTTAGGAGCAAACTCGGAAATGCGAATCGCGCTGGTGCTGATTAGCCGAGCGGCGACAATCGTAAGGATAATCACCAATTCTCCAAGATGATGACTTTTGGCGGGTGCCCGAGTGTATTCGCCATCATGACGAAATCTCTGTCGGCGGTTATGATCGCGAAGCCGTTCCGTTTGGCGTAATTCCAAATCTCGCGATCAGGGGTGCCGAAGCTCAAGCCAACTTGAGTGACGTGAACCGCACCAGGCGAGAAGATCTTGGATAAGCTCACCAACCTGCGGGAAAGATTTTCATCAAAAAGGAGCTTCATTCAGGCTAACGGACAACGGTATTGTCTTTCAAAGCAGCGGCCCACTGAAGTGCGGCGAGGATGTCTTCTTCCGTGAGCTCCGGGTAGTCGGTGATGATTTGTTCGTGGGCGGCGCCCGTTCCGAGCCATTTGAGAATGTCCCAGACGGTGATACGCAAATCGCGTATGCAGGGTTGCCCGGATCGTAGCCCAGGGGTGATAGTAATCCTCGAAAGCAGACTGTCCACGACGCAAATCTCCGGCTGCGTTCACTATTATGCACAATTATGGTACGGACCAGCGGGCCCGCGAAGCAAGGACAAACGGAACAGGACAAACGGAACAGCGTTAGAGGTGATGGAGGTGGGAGAAAAAAGTACTTGACATATTCCCATATAGGAATGTATTGTTGAGCCCATGGCACGAGCAGCGACAACGTCGGATGCGTTCAATGCCGTGGCGGAGCCGCGGCGGCGGGCAATCTTGAACTATCTTGCGCTGCAAGAACGGCCCGTCGGGCAGATTGTGGATTCGCTAGGGCTGGGGCAGCCGTCAGTTTCGAAACACCTGCGCGTCTTGCTGGAGGTCGGCCTTGTCAATGTCCGCCGCGACGGGCGGCGGATGTTTTACCGAACCAATGCGGAGGCGATCCGGCCGCTTCACGAGTGGACGGAAACGTTCGCACAATACTGGCGTCATCAATTAAGCCGCGTGAAGGAACGTGCCGAGCGGAAGAGCGATGCGTCAAACACTGAGGCGACGGATGTTATTCCAAGGAGGAAGGATGATTTCGACGGGGATAAGAATTGAAGATCTGACTTTGCATGTTTCAGAGGAAATCCATGTGCGCGCGCCGTTGGAGGCGACATTTACCGCGCTGCTGGAGCAGCTCGGACCCTTCAACGCAGTGGCGGACGACAAACCCATGCCGATGAAGATCGAGCCGTGGCCGGGAGGCAGGTGGTACCGCGATTTGGGGGACGGGAACGGCCACTTCTGGGGAGTGGTGCAGGCCATCAAGCGGCCGACGCTGCTCGAGATTACGGGGCCGTTGTTCATGTCCTATCCGGTCGTGTCGAATCTGCAGTACCGCTTGAGCGAGAAAGATGGCGGAACACTGCTCGCTTTTAACCACACGGCGCTTGGACTGATTTTGGAAGAACACCGAAAAGGAGTCACGGGGGGCTGGAAGCATATCCATGAAGGCGTTCGGAAGCGGGCGGAGGCGTCGCGTTTGCGGTGAACGGTGATGCGGTGGGCGTGGTCCCGGCGACGGGAGGAAATTATGTGTCCATTTTGCATGGCCAGTGCAGCGCTGATGGTCGGCAGCGTGCTGTCGGGGGGCGGATTGACCGCGCTCGTGGTCAAGAAGCTCGGCGCGAAGAAGGGCCCTAAGAAATTATTCCAGAAGTCAAATCCAAAGGAGGAAACAACATGGGTGAAGTAACGAACGAACAAGTCAATTTGATGTTGCGTCTGTTTGAGGACCGGCGTGAGCCACGGTTGCGCGAAGCGCGGGAGTGGTTCTCGGCCAACTTCCACGTGAAAAACGAGGAGGAGTTGATGCGTGTCTGTCCTCCCGGCAGCCAGGGAAACACCTACATGCGCATGGTGCTCGGTTATTGGGAAATGGTCGCGAGCATCGTAAACCGCGGCCTCATCGACGAAGAGTTTTTTTTCGAAAGCAGCGGGGAGCAATGGGGCGTGTGGGAACAGGTGAAGCCGGTGATCGTCGCGTGGCGCGCGATGTTTAGCAGCCCGAAGTTCCTCGGCAACCTCGAACAACACTGCAATCGCCTCGAATCCTGGCGCGAGAAGCGCAACCCCGGGTCCAACGCAGCCATTCGCAAAGTGCTCGCGCAAATGCAACAGGCAAGCCAAGCGCTCAAGGCACAGGCGGCGGGCAACTAGAGAGTTAACGAGCGGATTGACAGCTTTGGTAGTGAAGAGGTTTCCTTCGAAGAGCGACACGAAAGGAGAAGTTATGAGACTTGCAGATTCCATCTTGATGGAGATTGACCAGGAAGCACAAACGACCAAGCGAGTGTTAGAGCGAATTCCGGAAGACAAATTCGCCTGGAAACCCCACCCGAAATCCTTTTCGCTGGGCCAGTTGTCCCTGCACATTGCGTCCTTGCCGGGCAGCGTCACGGCGGCAGCGGTGCCGGACAGTATGGAAGCCCCGAACTTTTCACAGCCGGAGGCGAAGAGCCGCCAGGAAGTCCTGGAAACTTTCTCCAAGAGCCTCGAGAGTGCGAAGGATACACTGAAAAAGATGGACGACGCTCGGCTCACCTCCATGTGGAGCTTGACGAGGAACGGAAAGGTCCTGATGTCCGTGCCGCGGATCGCATTCATTCGCTCAATCCTCATGAATCATAACTATCACCATCGTGGGCAGCTTTCGGTCTATCTGCGGATGCTGGATGTTCCAGTGCCGTCGATTTACGGGCCGAGCGCAGACGAAAATCCGTTTGCCTAGTTCCAGGAAAATCGAACCAAAGACGCAAACGAGAGGAGATGAAGATGGAACCCAGACTAGAGAAGAGCAAGATGGATCATCCAAGAATCGTGTCACAGGCGGAGTGGCTTGCGGCCCGCAAGGAACTCTTGAAAAAGGAGAAGGAATTCTCGAAGTTGCGGGATGAACTCAGCCGGCAGCGCCGGGAAATGCCCTGGGAGAAGGTAGAGAAGGCATACATGTTCGATGGGCCGAAAGGTAAGGAATCGCTGGCCGAGCTTTTCGGCGGCAGGAGCCAGCTGATTGTGTATCACTTCATGCTCGGTCCGGACTGGAAGGAAGGCTGCCCGAGCTGCTCGTTCATTTCCGACCATATCGACGGCAGCGTGGTGCACCTGGCGGCGCGAGACGTCAGACTGGTGGTGGTTTCGCGGGCGCCGCTGGCGCAGATCGAGGCGTTCAAAAAGCGGATGGGCTGGCGGTTCCATTGGGTGTCGTCGAGTGTGACCGACTTCAACTACGACTACCAGGTGTCCATGACCAAGGAGGAACTGCAGAAAGGCCAGGTGTACTACAACTATTCCATGCAGCAATTCCCAAGCGAAGAACGACCGGGCACGAGCGTGTTCTACAGAGATGGGTCCGGCAACATCTTTCACACCTATTCGAGCTACGCTCGCGGGCTGGACATCCTCATCGGGGCGTACAACTGGCTGGATCTTACACCAAAGGGGCGCGACGAAGAGGGGTTGAAGCATGGCATGGCGTGGGTGCGCCACCATGACAAGTATGGCGAAGGGTATCAGCTGGACGCGAAGGCCGAGTACACCCAGCCCGCCAAGATCTCGGGCGCCACAGGCGATTGCTGCGAACATCATGGCACATGAATCTTTTGCGGAGTTGTCGTTAGCGTTTTCTCATATGAATTGTACGTTCGCCAATCTTGTTTCGCCCTCTATGCACTTGCCGGCACGGCGGCTTCCACTCACATCGAAGAACAGTCCGATGGTGAGTGGCTCGCGAGCGGCGGGAGAAAGAGATTTGATCTTTACCTCCCCCTTATTCTCAAACAGCCGGAGTTCTTCGGGTTTGAGATCGGCGACAGGCCGACCGTCCTTGTCGAGGGCAATTAAATCCAGCACTGGAGGCCCTGGAGCAGCTTGGTTTTGGTCCTGAGAAGCGGTTGAAGGCCTTGAAACGGTCGGCGCTTGTGCGACCGCTGTTGATGGCCACAGACTGTGTGAACAAAGAGCACAAAGCAATAGAATTCGGAAGCCCATCCGAATCACGAGTTTTTATCCTTTCGGCGCGTAGTAGCCTTTGCGGGCGAGGACCTTCAGGTCGTGCTCGGTCGTTTCCACTTTGACTTTGCGGAATTTTCCGTCCTGGGCCGAGTTGGTCGGATAGTAGCCCAGCGTATACTGGCTGCGGAGTTCCTCGGAAATCTCGTCAAAGGCTTCCGCGAGCTTCTTTTCCGACCGAACGGAAATCATGCGCCCGCCGGTCTCCTCCGCCAGTTTGTGCGCCACGCCCGGGTTGCCGCCATAGCGCGGGTCCACGACGAGCAGGATGTGAATCACCGTATCCGTGCGCTGAGCCGCTTCGATCGCTTCTTCCAGCCTCACCTTGCTGCCCTCGTCCTGCGCGTCGGTAACGATGACAATTGCTTTGCGTCCGGCTTCCGAAGCGAGTTTTTCACCGCACGCCAGGTAGATCGCGTCATACAGAGCGGTGCCGGTGATTTGCCGCGACCCGATGGGCCCGGGATTTCCCGCGATGGTCCCCTGATCCGGCACATTGATCCTGCTCTTTCTAATGGCCCGCTCCAGCTGGCCATGCTCGTCGGTGAAATCCGATAGCAGATCGACATTGGAATCGAAGGACATCACCAGCGCCTCGTCGCCTTTGCGGATGACGCGGGCGATGAAGCGGCTCCCCGCGTCCTGAATGGCGCTAAGCATGTCCTGCTCGCTGCCTGAGGTATCGAGCAGCAGCGCCAGCGTGATCGGCAGGGCCACCTCTCTTGAGAAAAATGCGATTTTCTGGTCCTGATTATCTTCGGAAATCCTGAAATCTTCCTGCTTCAGAGTGGGCACGATCCTCTTGTTCTTGTCGCGCACGGTCGCAAACAGGTTCACCAGGCTTACCTGCGACTTGATCACCGGCGCTTGTCCGGCAGGCTCCTGGGGCATCGCCGGAATGGCCAAAATCACCGCAACCGTTGCCGTCACGCATTGCATCAAAAGCTTATGCATCGAACGCATGTATACTTTCCTTGGCGAGAGATGCCCGGCCGGAAAAACCCCGCGGGGGTACTGCCGCTCTGTAGGATGCCGCGAAGCGGTGCGATGGATGCGTGGTCGAAATCATTCGCGGGGATAATTTCAATACGAAGTTTGGCTTGAGGACTATGAAAAGTCTACGAAAAACGTTGTTGATGGCGGTCACATTGCTCCTGCCCGCGTCTTTCGCTGAGCTGAAGGCGCTGCCCCCTCAGGGCAGCGCCGGCAGCGCTTCGCCTGCGCAGGATACGCCGTCCTCCCCGCAACAGACCGGAGTGCAGACGAAGATCAGGATTCCGGTGGATCAAGTTATCGTCCCCGTGACGGTGAAGGACGTGGGGGGAAGGCTCGTCCCAGACCTTCGGCGGGACGAATTTCGCATTTTTGAAGACAACATCGAACAGAAAATCGCCTCTTTCCGGGCGGATGTGGTTCCCATTTCCATGGTCGTGCTCATCGACAACGACCTGAAATCCAAGGATGCCAAGCAGGTTGGGGACAGCCTTCGTGCCATTGTTGCCGGCCTGAGCCTGAACGATGAAGCCTGGGTATGCCGCTTTGACCAGTTCTTCCACCCAGGCCAGGGTTTCATCGGCGACCAGGACAAACTCCTCACCGAGCTGAAGCGCACGCGTCTCGACGAGGAAACCTCCGCCGGGCCTTCCAGTCCGGCCATCAATAATGGACCCTCGATCAATGGTCACTCCGCAATGGGGGATGCGCCGAACATCTCGGGAGGGCTTGCGAACATCAAGGGCCAGCCGACCAAAGCGCTGGACGATGCGGTGTATGCCGCGGCTCAGTTGTTGGAGGATCGCGACCGCGAACGCCGGAAGATTATTTTCTTGATTTCGGATGGCGTGAACGGGGCGAAGTTCAATGTGAATAACTACGATACCGTCCTGAAGGAACTGTTGCGCTACAACATCGCGGTCTACGGTGTTGGCGTGGGCAGCGCTTTTTTCGAGCGGCGATTCGAACGGCTTTCCAAATACGCTCATGATACGGGCGGCGACGTCTATTATGGCCTGAAGAGCCGGGCCATGGAGGAGCTGTATTCCAGGGTCACGGAAGAGGCTCGCAACCAGTATACGCTGGCCTACGCGCCTAGCGGCACGGACCGCGGCGTGGAATACCATTCCATCGAGGTTCGTGTAAGGCGCGAAGGGCTGACCATCCTGACCCGTGAGGGTTACTACGCCGGGGCCACCCCCAGATAGCCGGTTTTTCTCTTTTACTGCAAATTGTCTTGACTCTTGCGCGGCCCGCCCGTATATGGAGTCAAGGCGAGTGCCAGGCGTGACGCCCGTCATCCGCTGAACCTGAGGAGGAAATTCGAATGAAGAAAAAGGGCAAGAAGGACGAGAAAAAGGGGCCGAAAAAAGGGAAGTAGGACGTCTTCAGCAGGATTCGACGGCTCGGGCGCCCTGACGCAGGTTGGGGCGCCCTTTTTCTTTTGCCGGGCAACGGCTGATAAAGTGATTCCATCAGCTCTTGGCGGCGGGTGTTGCTTCAACTGCTCCTGGTAATCCTTCCAGCGCGCGTTCGTTCAGGCGCTCAGGGCTTCTTCATGTGCTGGGCAGATGGGCTGGTAGGCGCAATTGCGGCAGACGAAACCTCGCTTCGCTGGGAATTCTCCCGCGCGAATGTCCGCAGCGGCTTGTTGCACGACTCTCTGTGCTTCATCCAATTGCTTGGCGTCCCGCGTGGTTTCCTGCCGCTGGTTGTTCTGCAAATAATGAAACACCAGCCGCACCGGCTCTAGCTCCAAAATCTCCTTCACCGCCAGCGCATACAAGCTCAGCTGTAAATCTTTTTTCGCGTCCGCATCCTTTTTCGGGCGTCCCGTCTTGTAATCCACGATTTCCACGTCTCGCTTGTTCCCCAGCGCATTGATCTGGTCGATGCGCCCCTTGATGATGACGTTGTTGTCGAGGGGCAATTCGAATGCCTTCTCCTGCTCCAACGCTTGCGGGAGTTCCGCCATCACGCCCGCATGAAACGCGCGCAGCTGCTCCAGCCCGTCCTTCTTGTATTCCTCTTCCTGATATTCATCTTCATATCCTTTCGAATTCCATTCCATCTCAAAGATTCTTTGCACTTCGTCGAATGGCAGCTTAACGCCCTTGCGCAGTTGGTCCACAAAACGTTTGATGGTCGTGTGCATCACGGCCCCAAAAGTCATCGCCGCTTTCGGCCCCTCCCGCAACGACCACAAATACCCGAACAGATACTTTTGCGGGCAGGTCCGGTAGCCGCTCAGCGCCGAAGGGCTGAGCGGCAGCGGCTCCGGTGACGGTGGGTGAAACTCTTCCGCCCAATCCGCAATCCGCGAAAAAATCTTTGCCGGTTCCGCCGCGGCGGGGAAAAGCTGCGCATCTTGCCAGTCGCCTTGCGGCGCGCGGTCCTCTTTTCCCTGAGCAGGCAGCTTCGGCATGATTTGGCGCACGTCCTGCCGCTTTATCGCCGGTTCCATCACGATGTCCTCGATGAACACCGGCACTTTTCCTTTTTTCTCCGTCACTGTAGTGATGGTCAGCCGTTCTTCCGCGCGCGTTAGCGCCACGTAAAACAGCCGCCGCTCTTCCTGGATATGAAACTGCTCCGCGGGGGCGCCCTCTTTCATTAGCTCCACCGGGAATTCGAACACACGGGACCTCTCGGTTGCCGGAAAGGCGCGGTTGTTCACACGCAACAGAAACACCTGCGGAAACTCCAGGCCCTTCGCTCCATGGACGGTCATCAATTGCACCGCGTCTACCGGCGCGTCGTCTTCCAGGCCCACCACTCCCCCAGCCTGAGCGTAATAATCCAGATACTCGATAAACTCCCCCAGGCCACGCGTTTCGCTTTTCGGTTCCCACTCCTTCATAAACTCCGCCAGCCGCGTGACATATTTTCGGTCGTGTTCCTTCGCGCGATGCGGTATCTCCAGCCACTCCGTCAGACTGCCCAGAATCTCCCGCGCGGTGCAGCGCTTCAGAGTTTTTCTCTGCGAAGAAACAAATTCCACCAGTTGCCCGAGCGCCGCTTGTGAGCGGTCGAACGCCAATTGTCCCTGGGGCAGTTGCAGGAGATCGTAGATCGCCTTTTTCTCTTTTCGCGCACGCGTGGCCAGGCGCACCAAATCCCTTGCTTTCAGTTGCCATGCTGGCGCCGCCAGCACGCGCGCGCAAGCAATGTCGTCGTAAGGCGCGGCGATTAGCCTCAGGTACGCAAGCACATCCCTCACCAGGGGATGCTCCAGAATGGAGAGTCTCGTGATTACAAACGGAATTTTTCGCCGTGATAGCTCTTCCACCAGATGATCCCGATGCGCGTGCTGGCGGTAAAGCACGGCAAAATCCTTCCAGCGCCGCCCCGCTCCATGAATGCGCTCGAGTTCGCTCGCCACCCATCGCGCTTCCTCTTCCGGAGTTGCCAGCTCCACGATGCGGATCTTTTCACCCGGGGGTTTGTTTGGAGAGAGGACTTTCTTTGGAAAGTCGGCGCTTACGGCATTTTGCCCGATCACCTGCATCGCCACGCGCAGGATGTTTGGCGTCGAGCGATAGTTCTCCGTCAGCGCCACTCGGAACGGTGTGGAGTCTTGGCCTTCTTTCCACCCGGCAAAACGCTCCAGGAATAATTTGAAACTCCCGAAGGAAGCTCCTCGGAACCGGTAAATCGCCTGGTCGTTGTCGCCGACCGCGACGACACTCTTCGTGGGCCCGGCCAGCATCTCCAGCAAGCGGAGTTGAGCGATGTTGGTGTCTTGAAACTCATCGACCAGGATGTAGCGGTATTTGTTTTGCAGAGCCTCGCGCAGTGGCGCGTCCCGTTCCAGCAAGGCCACCGCTCCGGTGATCAACGAGCCAAAGGAGACGCGGTTTTTTTCGCGCAGCAGTGCTTCGCTGGCCCGGTATGCGCGTGCAAGCTCCTGCTGTAACGCGATCGTCTCCAGGCGTTCCGCGAGAGTGTCTTCGTCCAGCGTTTCCCGCTCGGCTTCAAGGCGCGCCGCCAGCGCGGCGGCATACTGTTGATAGTCTTCGCCGGACACCAGTTCGTCCTGGCAACGCGAAAAAAACTCCACGAAATCGTTCAGGAACTGCCCGGGATCGGCCAGTCTCCTGTATTTCTCCAGTCGCAGCCGCCGCAAGTTGCGCCGAAGTAGGATCCAGTGATCGAACTCGTCCAGCATCACTCGTTGCGGCTCGGCTTCCGCCAGCAGCGCCTCGCAGAAAGAGTGAAACGTCGCCAGCGTCACCGCTTTGCCGCGTGCGCCCGTGGCTTTCACCACGCGGGCTTTCATTTCTCCGGCAGCTTTCTTCGTGAATGTCAGCCCAAGAATGTTTTCGCCGGAGAGGCTTTCGTCCGATTGCAGGAGGTGCCGGATGCGTTCGGTGATGACACGCGTTTTTCCGGTTCCAGTCTTCATTCGACGCATTTTGAGTCCATGCCAGGGTAGATCACACTCACACCGGGTCCTCTGCTCACGCAAACGCCCGCGGGAAGGAGGCCCGATGCCAAAATGCCGCGCGCGTGTTTGTGGCGACCAGGATCGTGTTTCATCGTACAGCATTCGCCCTGACCGGACCATATTTTGTGCATTTTGCATGTGAAATGTACCGGGGAAAAACCACGGGATCGGTGGCTGAGCTCGAGCAGTTGTGCGGGGCCGCGGGGTCACTTTGCATGTTGCATGTATAATTCAGGAGGGCTATGGTACGGAGTGGCATTCCCGGGGGCATTCGATCATGACCGCTCACTACGCCGCCTTCACTCATCTGTTGTTCGACCGGCCAGCTCCCCATGTGCTGCGGATCACGATCAACAATCCGGCCAAGATGAATGCATTGGTCCCGGAGGCCTCGCAGCAATTGCGCAGAGTGTGGGCTGCGGTCGATGCCGACCCGGACACCCGAGTCAGCATCATCACGGGAGCGGGCCGTGCGTTCTGTGCCGGCGGCTCGTTTGAATCGATGCCCGAAGGCACTCCCGCACGCGATCCGCAGAGGCAGTTCTGCGAGATGTTCGGCAATGCGCGCGAGCTCATCGCACGTCTGATCGAGACCAGGAAGCCAGTGATTTCTGCGATCAATGGTCCGGCTATCGGCGAGGGACTGGCGGTCGCGCTTCTCGCTGACATCTCGATCGCGGCCAACACCGCGAAGTTGTTCGACGGCCATCTGCGCCTGGGCGTCGTGCCGGGCGATCACGCCGCCCTGATCTGGCCGCTGCTGTGCGGGCTGGCGAAATCCAAGTTTCATCTCATGACCAATACGCCGCTGACCGGTGAGGAGGCCGCGCGCTGCAATCTGATCAGTCTGGCGGTGGCGGCGGAGCAGCTCGAGGCGAAGTCGATTGAAGTGGCCTCGCAACTCGCCAACCTGGCGCCGACCGCGCTCAGGATGACCAAGTACGTGATGAATCATTATCTGCGCCAGAACCAGGCGATCTTCGATCTCTCGGCGGCCTTGGAGATGGTCAACTTCACGGGTATGGAAGCTGCCGAGGCGATGCGCGCCATGATGGCGAAGGACCAGCCGGTATTCACCTCCGAATCGAATTTCTCCTGAGAGCGAAGTGGACGAGACAATCGATCCGGTGGCGCTGCGGGCCGACATTCGCAGGGTATTCGATCGCGAAAGCCCGCCGCGCGCCGTTCTGCGCCACAGCGAGGAAAGTGGGGGAAAGCTCGACAGGCTGTGGAAGATCGCAGGATCGCTCGGTTGGCTGGCGCTCGGCCTCCCCGAACGGTACGGTGGCTTGAACTTCGGACTCGACTCCCTTGTCGTCCTGTATGAAGAGGCGGGCCGTGCGCTGGCGCCGATCC
>Ga0137412_10000466_pt1 | contig 28416 bp, 25 predicted proteins | sample CZODoug2_1_16fun_FD_122160 | JGI IMG/M metagenome (GOLD analysis project Ga0137412, IMG submission 122160) | Vadose zone soil fungal communities from Angelo Coast Range Reserve, California, USA - CZODoug2_1_16fungal (Hybrid Assembly) | ecosystem: Environmental > Terrestrial > Soil > Vadose zone...
GGAGTTGCCGAACATGCCGACCTTGCCGTTCGACCACGGCTGTGCCGCGATCCACTCGATCGCGTCGTGGCCGTCCTCCCCGTCCTGCTTGCCCCACAGCACCAACCTTCCTTCGGAGTTGCCGGCGCCACGCGGATCGGCATTCACGACCGCGTAGCCGTGCTTGCACCAGTACGCCGGATCCGGGCCCTCGAACTTGACCATCTGGGAGTGGGCGCCGGGCGCCACGCCGTAGGTCACCCACTCCTCGTCCGACTCATCACCGGGGCGCTTCCCGTACCAGCACCACGCCACGATCGCCGGCAGCGGCGCGTCCTCGGCGACGTCGGCCGGCCGGTACACGTCGACGTAGATCGTGGTGCCATCGCGTAGCGTGACGGCAATGTCCTGGTCCACCCGGATGCCGTCCTCGACGTAGTCCCGAGGTTTGAGCGGCGGGTAGTAGCCCGCGCCGGGCAGCGGAAATTCCTTCGGCGCGTCCAGTGGCAACGACGTGCGGTAGATGACCTCGACGGTCTCCCCGCCGAACGTCTCGGGGATCCTGACGTACTCGGGCATGTCCGAGGCCTCCTTCACTGCAGTGACGGCTGTGGCATGGCGGTGACCGGGACGCGAGACAGCCCCCGGCCGACGCACCCCAGAGCCCGACGCGGTCGACGAGGGCGGTGATCCTGCTGGTGATACTGCGTGGCTCGCGGCGCAGCGAGCAAGGCCCGGTTGCCGATGACATCGTTCGGGAGATCCGAACGATCATCGTGCACTGCCGCATCGGCACGGCCGCGGGCTCACCGGCGAGTTATCGCGGTGTGAGCCGCGAGCTCACCGAGGCATACCGGTGCCGGAGCTCACCGGTCTGGGCAGGTCGAGGGCACCTACGAGGGTGATCAGCGTGTCGAGCAGCGCCCGCGATGCCGCATCGTGGTCGGTGCGGGTCAGCGCCCGGATGGTCACGCTCGGCGCTGGGTCGACGAGGGGACGGAAGACCACGGTGCCGATGCGGTTGACGGCAGCGATCGCGCCGGGGTGAATGCCGACTCGCGCGCCCGAGGCGACGTGGACCGCCAACTCGTCGTACCGCTCGATTTCTACGACGTTGCCCAGGGGTACGCCGGCCTCGAGGAACGCCGCCTGCAGCAGGGTGTCGATGTACGGGTTGTCCTTGCGCTGGGTGACCAGCAGCGGTCGGGTGCGCAACGCCGCGAGCGACACCGTGGCCGCCGCCGCGAGCGGGTCGTCCTCGCGGAGCACCGCCACGATCGGCACCTCGGCAAGGTCGGTCGCCTGAAGCGGTGGCTCGACCAACACCGACCAGCACAGCCCGATGTCGACCGTGCCGTCCTCCACCCCGCGGATCTGCTCCGGGGTGTGCATCAGCACCGGGCGCCACCGCCGCTCGTCCTCGGCCGGCTCACTGCGCGCCCGCATCGGCAGCAGTAGTGGCAGCACGAGGTGTCCGAGCTCCGGGGTGTGCGCGATCACCACCTCGCGGCGCCTGAGAAGGTCGGCCCGCACCATTTGGTGCGCCCGCACGATGCGCTCGAAGGGTTCACGCACCTCGCGGAGGAACTTGGCACCCGGGTCGGTCAGTCGCACGGTTCTCGAGGTGCGCTCGAAGAGCTGGCCGCCGAGGCGCCGCTCGAGTGCGGCGACCGCCTCGCTGACACTCGACGGACTCAGTCGCAGCCGCTGCGCGGCCCGACCGAAATGCAGCTCCTCGGCCACGGCGAGAAAGCACTCCAGCTGACGGAGGTGGATCGTCGGAGCCATCGCGCCTCCGCGTCAGAACACTCGGCGTCTCCGGACGGTAGCACCGTTCGGCTCGGCCGAACGCTGGTGACGGCAACCGGCTATTGATGGTCCCGCCCGACCCCAACCATGCTCGAGTCCACCCACAGCGGAGGGACAACTGAGCGATGAAGCCAGTAGTCGGAGGGAAACGGACTTCAGGGGGTGCCGGTCGAGGGGCGCTCCCACTCGGAGTGCTCATCCTGTTCATCGACGGTTATGACCTGTTCGTGCTGGGGACCGTCGGCCCGTCGCTGCTCGCGTACAAGCCGTGGGGTGCCCTCCCGCCCACGCTCGGCCTGCTCGGGAGCGTGACGGCGTTCGGGATGCCGATCGGAGCCTTCGTCGCGGGCCGGGCGAGCGACACCTGGGGCCGCCGGTTGCCGGTCACGGCGACTCTGACCTGGGTATCCCTGGGCATGATCCTCACCGGTCTGGCACCGAACCTCATTGTGTTCGGCCTCGGACGCTTCCTCACCGGGATCGGCATCGGGGCGCTGACGCCGCTGATCGTCGCCTATGTCGCCGACTGGGCCCGGCCACACCGGCGAACCCTGCACGTGGGTCTCGCACTGACCGGTATCGCAATCGGTGGCCTCGTCGTGGCGTTCGTCGGTCGTGCGGTGCTCCCCGGCCTGCACTTCCAGTGGCTGTTCCTGGTCGGCGCGATCCCGCTGCTGCTGATCCCGGTCTGCTGGCACGCGATCCCCGCCCGGCTCCCCGACCAGGACACATCGGTGCTCGCCGAGGACGGGCCGGCGGCCGTTGAGCCCCTGCGCCAACTGTTCAGCCCCAGATTCCGTACCGCAACCATCCTGTTCGCGGTGGCGGGATTCTTCGGGCTCGTCCTGGTCTACGGCGCGAGCACGTGGCTTCCGACGCTGATGGTGCAGGCGGGATACGACCTGCGCTCCGCGCTCGAGTTCACCATGGCCTTCAACGCAGGTGCCATCCTCGGCACGATCGCCGCCGCCATGATCGCCGACCGCGGTCACCTCAAGTCCAGCACGGCGATCTGCTTCCTCAGCGCGGCGGTCGCGATGCTGGTGCTGAGCAGCGAACAAGCACGCTGGGTCATCCTCGCGATGTCGGCTGTCGCGGGCCTGGGCACCCTGGGCACCCAGAACCTCGTCAACGGGTACGTGGCCCACTTCTACCCGGCCCGGCTTCGCGGGTCGGCCCTGGGTGTGTGTCTCGGACTGGGCCGCTTCGGGTCGATCCTCGGGCCGAGCTACCTGACCCTGATCATCGTGCTGTTCGCCGTCCCCGCCGCCGGGTTCTACGGGTTTGTCCTGCCGGCGGTGCTCGGCGCCATCGCCATCGTCATGATCCCCACCGTTCGACAACCGATCGCCTCAGGGCCGGTGGATGCCGCGCGGGAATCGCTGGAGCGGGACCCGTCGGCCTGACGCTCGCGCACGAGCTCGGCTCAGTTCCCTCATTGGTCTCGCCCCATCATGACGACCGCGATGACAGCGTCCGCGGGGTGCGGATTGCGCCAGCGGTGCGGGGTGCCCTGCTGGGCGAACGCCTGCCCGGTGGACAGCGCCGCGGCGGTCCCGTCCTCCATCTCGAGCACGATCTGTCCGGACAGGACGATCCCGACGTCGAGGGTGGGAGTGTGCAGGAACGCCGGAGCCGGAGCATCGAGGTCCTCGGGTTGGACGGTCACCGTCCAGAACCGCACTCCGCCCGCTGTGGGGAACGGCGGCCCGCTCTCGGCCGGCGATGTCACCGCGTCGTCCCCAGAATTCGCCGCGTCGGCGCCCGACAGCACCCCGTCGCCCTCCCAGAGCCGGGCCAAGCCGCGCCCGCCCGGGACGATGTGGACGGGCACGACCCCGTCGCGGGTGATCGTGGAAAGGCCCGCCTCGCTCACCCCGGTCTCGACCACTCGGTAGCTACTCGCCATCGGATGTCCGGTGGCCACTTGGTCGCTGTCCACCCGGGTGAGCGCGACAACCGGGATCACTCGCCCGGCCTGCTTCCGCAACTGCGCGAGGTGCGGAGCTTGCGTCAACCGCTGGAGGGGCACCCTCGAACGGGCCGCCGACCACGCCGCCGGCGGACCGGAACTCCGCTATCACCAGTTGGTTCTGTTGCAGTCGCTCTGACACGGATTCAACCCCTTCAAGCTGTGCTCACACCCCCGGGCGGAGCGAAGCTGACCAGCGGACCTCGACACATACGGTTGGTGTGTAACACCATGATGAGCCAGTATGAGAGGGCTTACAAAACGCACATTCATGTCCGCAACCGAAAGGGGATGTCCGTAATGGACGCCATCACGGTTCCGAGGAAAACAGCCGCGCTCCCGGGACCCTGCTCGCGCATCCCGCTCGAGCGCGCCGCCGTCGTCCGCCAGACCCTGGACCGGGTCGGGGACAAGTGGACCTTGATGGTGATCGCCACCCTGCGCGGCGGCGTGATGCGCTACACCGACCTGCTGCGCGCCATCCCCGGCATCTCCCAACGCATGCTCTCGCGCACCCTGGCCCAGCTCCACCAGGACGGCCTGATCACCAGGACCGCCTACGCCGAAGTACCGCCTCGGGTGGAATACACCCTCGCCCCCCTGGGCGACAGCCTCCACGACATCGTGGCCTCTCTGATCGACTGGGCCATCACCCACCACGACGAGATCACCGATAACCGGGCCCGCTTCGATACAGACAGCACGCACTAGATGATCGATCCCAGGGACGGCAGGACGGCGTCGTTGTAGACCAACAGCAGTACCCCGTTGCCGCCCGCGCACCAGCGCTGGCGCCCCGCGCGCCGAGCCTCCAAACTGAGCGTTCCGTCCACCGCACGACCGGTCCGAGGGGGGTCCGCACGACCAGTCCGTAGCCGCGCGCATCCCGCGGCGGCCGCACGGCGGTGGGCGAACGGTGCGACGAGTCCGTGAGGGGTGACGGATGCGGTTCGCTGAGTTCATCGCGGGGAACTGGCCTGAGCTGCTGGCCGCGACCGCCGAGCACGCGGTCCTGGTGCTGGTGGCGCTGGCCATCGCGACAGCGCTCTGCATCCCGCTGGCCATCGCCACCTACCGCACGCAGCTACCCCGCGCCGCCGTGCTGGCCATCGCCGGGATCTTCCTGACCATCCCGTCCTACGCGCTGTTCGGCCTGCTCATCGCTCCGCTCGGGCTGGGCGCGAAACCGGCCATCGTGGCACTGACCATGTACGCGATGCTGCCCATCCTGCGCAATGCCATCGTCGGGCTGCGCGGCGTGGACCCGGCAGTCGGCGAGTCCGCTGTGGGCATGGGCATGGACCCCGGTCTGCGGCTGCGCCGGGTGGACCTGCCGCTGGCCTGGCCGGTGATCGTGACCGGGATGCGGGTGTCCACACAGCTGCTGCTGGGCATTGCGGCGATCGCCGCGACGGTCGGCGGCCCCGGGCTCGGCACGTTGATCATGACGGGGCTGGACGTGGCCGGCACGCCGTTCGCCATCTACCTCACGCTCGAAGGGGTGCTCGGCATCGTGGTGCTGGCGATCCTGCTCGATCTTGGGTTTGTCCTGCTCAGCCACCTGACCACATCGAGGGGCCTGCGATGACCCAGACCGCCGCCGAGACGATGATCGAGCTCGACCGGCTGACCAAGCGCTACCCCGGCCAGGACCATCCGGCGGTCACCGAGCTGTCCATGCACATTGCGGCCGGCGAGATCGTGGTGTTCGTGGGCCCCTCAGGCTGCGGCAAGACCACCACGATGAAGCTGGTCAACCGGCTGATCGAGCCGAGCTCCGGGCACATCATCATGCAGGGCGAGGACGTCACCTCGGTGAATCCGTACCAGCTGCGCCGCCGCATCGGCTACGTCATCCAGCAGGGTGGGCTGTTCCCGCACATGACCATCGCGGAGAACATCGCCACCGTGCCCAGGATGCTTGGCTGGGACCGGGGCCGGATCGCGGAACGGGTGGAGGAGCTGCTCACCCTGGTCGGGCTGGACCCGGGCACGTTCGCCGGGCGGTACCCGAAACAGCTCTCCGGCGGGCAGCAGCAGAGGGTCGGGGTGGCCCGTGCGCTTGGCGCGGACCCGCCGGTGATGCTGTTGGACGAACCGTTCGGCGCGATCGACCCGGTGCAAAGGGAGAACCTGCAGAACGAGTTCCTCAAGCTGCAGGGCGACATCCGCAAGACGATCATCTTCGTCACCCATGACATCGACGAGGCGATCAAGATGGGGGACCGGATCGCGATCCTGAACACCGGCGCGGTGGTCGCCCAGTACGACACCCCGGAGCGGATCCTGTCCGATCCGGCGGACGAGTTCGTGGCCGACTTCGTGGGGCGCGGCGCATCCATCCGGCGGCTGTCCCTGACTCGGGTCAAGGACGCCGACGTGCCGCGCTGGCCGACCATCGACGCCACCGCCGACCCGAGCCGGATCCTGGACATGGCGCGCGAGTCCGAGCAGGGCTGGGTGATCCTCACCGACGACGCGCGCCGGCCGGTCGGCTGGGTGCCGTCCGTGGTGGCCGGCACCGACACCACAATGCTGACCAGGGGCGTCCCGGTGACCGCCGAGATCCGGCCGGAAGACACCCTGTTCGACGCGCTGGACGGGATGCTCTCGTCCAACCGTTCGGCCACCGTGGTGGTCGACGAGGACGGCCTCTACCGGGGCGTGTTGGACATCGAGACCATCCGCCGGTTGATCCACTCCTCCACCGCAACCAACGGCGAAACGCAACCATGACCCTGCGCCGGGTCGTCACCCCGCTCGTGCTGGCCGCCGTGCTGCTCGCGCTGTGGCTGTACGTGCGCGGGCAACGACTGGACGCCATCGAGGCGCGCAGCCTGAACGCCGCCTACCTGGTGAGCCGCACGCTCACGCACCTCGAGCTGACCGCGGTCACCGCCGCGATCATCCTGCTCATCGCCATCCCGCTGGGCGTCGCGCTGAGCCGGCCCGGCGCGCGGGCCATCGCCGCACCGGTGCTGGTGGTGGCCAACATCGGCCAGGCGATCCCGTCCTTCGGGCTGCTCGTGCTTTTCGGCGTGTGGCTGGTGACAGTCGGGGTGAACACCATCGCGGTGGCCACGTTCGTGATCTACGGCCTGCTTCCGGTGCTGCGCAACACCATGGTCGGGCTGCGCCAGGTGGACCGCTCGGTGGTCGAGGCGGCCCTCGGCATGGGTATGACGAAGCTGTCCACCTTGCTGCGCATTGAGCTGCCCCTCGCGGTACCGGTGATCCTGGCCGGGGTGCGCACCGCGCTGGTGATCACCGTCGGCACCGTGGCGCTGGCCACCTTCATCGGCGCCGGCGGGCTGGGTGACGTGATCTCCAACGGCATCGCGTCCAACCGCACCATTGTGCTGGTCACCGGCAGCCTGCTGGTCGCGGTGCTCGCGCTCCTGGTGGACTGGCTGGCCGAGCTGGCGGAGAACTACCTGCGGCCCAGCGGGCTCTGATGTCGCACCAGCCGAGGAGGAGCCGGATGAGGAGCGGGCCGGGAGGGCGCGCGCTAGCGGTCGCGGCGGTGTTGGCCCTGTCGCTGGGCCTGGCCGGCTGCGCCGGGGGCATCGGCGGCGAGCCGGGCGGGCCGACGCCGGAGCAGCTGGCCGGGGGTTCGATCGGCCGGGAGCACAATCTCAAGGGTGCCAGGTTCATCGTCGGCTCCAAGGAGTTCACCGAGAACGTGATCCTTGGGAAGATCATCATTTACGCGCTCCGCGCGGCCGGCGCGGAGGTGGTCGACCAGACCAAGCTGTCCGGCTCGGCCACCGTGCGGGTGGCGCTGGAGACCAAGGCGATCGACATGTACTGGGACTATGCCGGCACCGGCTGGACCCAGTACCTCAAGCACACCGACCTGCTCGGCGAGGCGCAACAACAGTTCCAGGCCACCGCGGGCGAGGACATGGCCGCGAACCAGGTGCGCTGGGTCGGGCCCGCCGCGTTCGGCGACGCGTATGCGGTGGCCCGGCGGGGCGACGTGCAGGGCGCGCTGGCGGCGGTGCACTCGATGTCCGATATGGCCGGATTCGTCCGAGAGAACCCCGACGAGGGCAGCTTTTGCGGTGCCTCTGAGTTCATGAACCGGGAGTTCGAGACCATGCAGCGGATCTACGACGTGCGGTTTCCGCCGGAGCGGACGCACGAGAACGCGCTCGCGTTGAACTATGTGAACGTGGCCAAAGGCAGCCCGTGCAACTTCGCCGAGGTGACAACCACCGACTCCCGGCTGGAGAGCCTCAACCTCACCGTGCTGCGCGACGACCGCACGTTCACCGCCACCCAGCTGGCCGCGCTCACCATGCGCGAGGAGACTTACCGCCAGCACCCCGAACTCGGCCAGCTGGGCATCGCGCTGGGCAGCAAGCTCACCGCGCCCACCATGATCGAGCTGAACGGCCAGGTCGACCTGGAGGGCCGCTCGCCGGACCAGGTCGCCGTGCAGTTCCTGCGCGCCAACGGCTTCATCGCCTAGCCTGACCGCGGTCGATCATTTCGAGGTCTTAGCCGACGTCGCGAACGACCTTGGCAGGTACGCCGACAGCCAGAGTCGCTGGGGGGACATCGTCGATGGGCTGACCTGTCAGCAGCGGGCAAGTGCGCAAACAACGGTCCGGTCAGCGCGTCACAACCTTTGGTTGTTCAGCCGAGCATGACATTTCGGCGCTGGCCGCCCTGGAGTCCGTGGTGTCGCCCTGAGGTCAGACGTGGAAGGTGACCCCGGTGAGTTCCTCGGAGAGGGCCCACAGGCGTCGCTGGATGGCCAGGTCGTAGGACTGCGCGCTGGAGGTGATCAGTCGCGGGTGCCCGGTTCGCTGGCCGAGGCCATCGGGTCCGTAGTACTGGCCGCCGAGCACGCCGGGGTCGGCGGCGGCCCGCAGCGTGGGCAGCGCGCCCATGGCCGCATTCTGGGTGATCAAGGGCGCGATGACGGGCTCGAGCAGGCGGATGGCGGCGGGGGAGTTGCGCAGGAGCTCGGTGTCGGCGATTCCCGGGTGCGCGGCGACGGCGACGGTGGCGGCGCCGTGCGCGGTGAGTCGACGCTGCAGCTCGTAGGTGAACATCAGGTTGGCCAACTTGGACTGCCCATAGGCCGCCACCCGGTCGTAGGACCGTTCCCACTGCGGATCGTCGAAGTGGATCTTCGCCCGAATTCGGTGGGCCTGGCTGCTGACCGTCACGACCCGCGATCCCGCCACGGGCAGCAGCCGGTCCAGGAGCAGCCCGGTGAGCGCGAAGTGCCCGAGGTGGTTGGTGCCGAACTGCAGTTCGAATCCGTCCCGCGTGGTCTGGCGGGGCGGGTACATCACCCCGGCGTTGTTGACCAGCAGGTCGATCTTCGGGTGCCGGTCGCGCAACTCTGCCGCGGCCGAGCGGACGGACTCCAGCGAGGTCAGGTCGAGCGGCTGGAGGGTTACCTCGGCGCCCGGCGCGGCCTCGGCGATCCGGGCGGCCGCTCGCTTGCCCTTCTCCACATCCCGCACGGCCAACACCACCGACGCACCACGGGCCGCGAGAACCCGGGCGGTCTCGAATCCCAAGCCGGTATTGGCGCCGGTGACGACCGCCACCCGGTCCTTCTGCTCGGAGACTGCGCGCTCTGTCCACTTCTCGCTCATGTGTCCTCCGCAGTTCGGATCAGTCCGGTCTTACGCCGATCGCTCGCTAAGGTAACGAACCTCTGGTCTCTTATCAAGAGACCAGAGGTCTGTAAGTGATGTTCCAGCGGGCGTGAGCCTCGGCGACTCAGAGCAGTTTGTCCTGGGTGAAGGGCAGAGCCCGGATCCGTCGACCGGTGGCGTGATAGATGGCGTTGCCGATCGCTGCCGGTACGCCGGTGATGGGGCATTCACCGAAGCCCCGCGCGCCCAGCGCGTTACTCACCGGGTCGGCCCGGTCCACGAACAGGACGTCGAGGTCGGGCACGTCCGCATTGACCGCGATGAGATAGGTGGACATGTTCGGGTTGACCACCCGCGCGGTCCGTTGGTCGTAGAGAGTGTGTTCCATCATCGCGGTACTGATGCCCCACGTCATCCCGCCGATCACCTGGCTGCGCGCGGTCTGCTGGTTGAGCACCCGGCCGCAGTCGTAGGCGCCGACGATCCGGCTCACCCGAACCCGGCCGTAGCGCGGGTCGACCCGCACCTCGACGAACACCGCACCGCAGCTGTTGCCCGGCACGTTGGTGTTGGTCGCCGTGTTCTCCACCGGTGCGCCGTGCCTGGTCACCACGTCGCGGTAGCTGTCCCGGCGGGAGCGGTCGGCGGTAGCGAAGAGGCCGCCGTACTCGGTGCCGACCTGGTCGGGGGTCAGACCGTGCAGCGGCGAAGCGGCGTCGGCGACGGCGAGTTGCACGACGGCGTCGCGCACGGCCCGCGCGGCCTTGTCGACGGCTCCGGTGACGCTGGGCACCGTCGCGGAGGACTGGGACCCACCGGCGGCGGGGTAGGAGGTGTCGCCGAGCCGGAAGCTCACCTGCGGCACGGGAATCCCCAGCGCCTGGCTCGCCACCTGGGTCATGACGGTGTAGGTGCCGGTGCCGATGTCCTGCGTTCCGCAGAGAGCCACGGCGTTGCCGTCGAGGCCGACCCGGACGAGCGCCGATGCCGACCCGCCGTCGTGTGCGTGCATCTCCGTGGCCATGCCCCAGCCGATGAGTTCGTTGCCGTCGCGCGTGGCACCGGGCCGCGGGTTGCGTCGATCCCAGCCGAAGGCGTTGCCCGCCAATGTGTAGGCCTCGCGCAGGTACTTGCTGCTGAAGCGCAGGCCGGTGGCGGGGCTGATGTCGGTGTAGTTGCGGATCCGCAGGTCCACCGGGTCCATGCCGAGCTCGTAGCTGAGCTCGTCGAGCGCGGTCTCCATGGCGAAGTGCGCTGGCAGCTCGGGTGCTCGCATGAACTGTGCTGTCGGCAGGTCGAGCTGCACCCCTTGCGCGCGGGTGTGCAGGTTCGGCACGCCGTAGAGCCGTTGGACCGAGCGGTTCGGGTTGTACAGCTGCTCGCTGCCTCGCCCCTGTTGCTGCGTGCCGACGTGGATCAGAGACGTCAGCGTGCCGTCCCGCCTGGCGCCGAGCGTGACGTCGGCCTGGTACTCCGCACGCTGACCGATGATCGAGTACAGCTGCGCCCGGGTCACCACCAGCTTGAGCGGGCGGCGCAGCAGCCGGGCGATCGCTACCGTGTACTGCGCGTACGGGCCGGCCGCCGCGGACGTCTTGCCGCCGAAGCCGCCGCCCAGGTACTCGCAGATCACGTGCGCGTTGGGGGCCGGCACGCCCACCGCGCCGCTCAGCGACCGCTGGCTGCCGCTGACACCCTGGGTACTGATGTGAGCGGTGAACCGGTCGCCCTCCCAGTAGGCGACGATCGCGTGCGGCTCAATGGCGTTGTGGTGATGGGTCGGGGTGGTGTAGTGCCCGGTGACCGTCACCTCGGCCTGCGCGAGTCCGGCCTGCGGGTCGCCGACGACCAGTTCCTGGTTCTGGGGCACGTGGACGGCGTCAGGCGCGTCCCTGATGAAGGTCTGCGGCGTCCGCTGCGAACCGTACGTGACCGTGATCAGCGTGGCCGCGTCCTGTGCCTGTTCCAGGGTCTCCGCCACCACGTAGCCGATGATCTGGCCGTTCGTGTTGACCGTCGAGTTCTGCATCGGCGGCGGACCGCCGTAGCCGGCGGTGAGTCGCGGCGCGTTTGTGTGGTTGTACACCGCGACGACGCCCGGGGCGGCGGCCGCGGCGGACAGGTCCATAGCGGTGATCTCGCCGCGGGCGACGGTGCTCAGCACGAGCGCGCCGTGCAACATGCCGGGCATCGTCCGGTCCGCGGCGTAGCGGGCGGCGCCGGTGACCTTCGCGACGCCATCGACCCGGGGTACCGCCCGGCCGACCGGCTGGGTCATTGCACACCTCCGAGCTCGCGCAGGTGCCCGTCGACGGCGCGCTGCACGAGATCGGCCTTGAAGGCGTTCTGCTCGCGGGTAACGGCCCCGCGCACGAGCGCCCGCCCGGCGGCGGCGATGGTGGCGCCGGTCAGCGGATTGCCGCGCAAGGCGGCCTCGGCGTCGGGGGAGCGCCACGGTTTCGTCGCAACGCCGCCGAAGGTCAGCCGCACATCGCGCACCGTGTTGCCGCGCATGTCCAACGCCGCCGCGACCGCCACCACGGCGAACTCGAACGTCGCCCGGTCGCGCAGCTTCAAGTAGCCCGAGGTCGCCGCCATCGGCGTGACGGGCACTTCGATCCCGACGATCAGCTCCCCGTGGGCGAGCGCGTTTTCCCGATCCGGGGTGACGCCGGGGACCAGGTGGAACTCGCCCATCGGGATGCGCCGCGGCCCGGTCGGGCCTTGGGTCAGGACGGTGGCGTCGACGGCGAGGAGAGCCACCGCGAGGTCCGACGGGTGCACCGCGATGCAGTGATCACTTCCGCCCAGGATGGCGTGGGCGCGGTTCTGGCCGTCCAGCGCGGGGCAGCCACTGCCCGGAACCCGCTTGTTGCAGGGCGAACCGGTATCGCGGAAGTAGCCGCACCGGGTGCGCTGCAGGACGTTGCCGCCGACCGCGGCCATGTTCCGGACCTGTGGTGACGCCGACGCGAGCAGCGCCTGCGACACCACGGGAAGTGCGCGCTGGACCGCGGGATGCTCGGCCACGTCACGCATCCTGGCCAGCGCGCCGATGCGGATGAGTCCGTCGGTCTCCACCACGTCGGCCAGCGGCAGCGCGTTGATGTCGACGACGCGGTCGTGGGTCCGGGCGCCATCCTTCATCAGGTTCAGCAGATCGGTGCCCCCGGCGATGAATCCGGCGTCCGGTCGTTCGGCCACAAGCCGGACGGCTTCCTCGGCGGTGGTGGGTCTGGCGTACTCGAAGGCCCTCATCGCCCGATCTCCCGCGCGGCGTCCTGGACAGCCGTGACGATGTTGGCGTAGCAGGCACACCGGCAGAGGTTGCCGCTCATCCACTCCCGGATCTCGTCGGCCGAGCCGGTGTGCCCCTCCTCGATGCACGCGACCGCTGCCATGATCTGCCCCGGGGTGCACCCGCCGCACTGGAAGGCGTCACGCCGGATGAACGCGGCCTGCACGGGGTGCAGGCCGGTGTCGGACGCGAGGCCCTCGACCGTGGTGATGGCGGTGTTCTCGCGCATGACGGCCAGGGTGAGGCAGGACTTGATGCGCCGGTCGTCCACCAGGACGGTGCATGCGCCGCACTCGCCCCGGTCGCAGCCCTTCTTGGTGCCGGTGAGGTCGAGGCGCTCGCGCAGCGCATCGAGCAGCGTCACGCGGGGCTCGACGGTCAGCTCGTGCTCCACCCCGTTGACCTTCAGCGTGATGTCCACCATGGACGAGGTGGTGGTGCCCTGGTCGGAACACGCCGCCAACATGGGGTAGACGCCGACCGCGGCGGCTGTGGCGCCCATGGCCTTGAGCACCGTTCGCCGTTGCAGCTCCCAGCCGGATGGCGCTGGCTCCGGGAGGGTCGCAGGTTGATGCGTCATGCGCCCAATGGTGGCTTCTGTGGGTTGACGTGGCAACCCATTCACAGTGGGTTCATAGGCGATCGATGGCCACACGAGCGGGAAGACCGTGCCTGCAACACGGAAATGTGGAGCAAGTCGCGTGCGAGTAGCACGCTTCTGGCCCGTCCTGGTCAGGCCGACCGAGCGATCCGTTCAGCCACTCGCACGAAGACAGCGGCTTCGTCATGGGTGATGTGGGCGAGGAGGTGCTGTCGAACGGCTCGGGCATTGAGTGTCGTGTGCTTCTCCAGCAGCCGCTCGGCGTCCGACGTGGCCGTGATGCGCACATGTCCGTTCGCGCTGTCGTGTTCACGGGTGACGAGCCCGCGCGTCTCCATGCGGGTGAGCTGGTGGGAGAGCCGGCTCGCGCTCCACTCCAACTTGGCCGCGAGCGCCTTGAGCCCGGAGTAGCTGTGGCCGGGGAACTCGTGCAGCCTGCTCAACACGAGGAAGTCCGCCGTGGTGAGCCCGGTGACCGGCCGGACCTCGCCGGTGACGCGGCCGCGGGTGGTGTCGGTGATCGCGAGCACGCTGCGGAAGAGCTGGCGTTCCGCCGGGTCAAGCACCGATTCGTCATCGTCGAGCGGATGGTGTGGGGTGGGTGCGGGCTCCGGCGCGAGGTCGGCAACCAGGCGATCGACGCCGTCGGCAAATGCGGCGTCGAGGCCGTCCGGCCACGCTGCCATGAGCACGTCGAGGCGGCGAGCGAGCGTCGTATGCCGCTGGGCGACCAGCACTTCGCCGTTCCCGGTGAGCGCGAGCAGGGTGGCTCGGGCGTCGGTTGCATCCGTCTCGCGTACGACCAGGCCAGCCGCGCTGAGGCGGTCGGCCAGCCTGCTGACACGCGAGCGGTCGATTCCGAGCTCGGCGCCCAACGCCGACGCGGATCTGGGGCCGAGTCGGGCCAGGCCGGCGAGCAGCTGGTGGGAGCGCTCGTCGAGATCATCAGGATCATGCAGCCGGAACAACATGCTTCGCTGCAACAGCCGCTCCAGAGCGAGCGCGAGCCGAAATCCGTGCCGGGCCACGGCGGCACCCTATCAACGGTGCGTGCCAGGAGCACGCTATCCGGCGAGCGTAGCGCCGCTCTTCTCCTCCTGGTAAACCAGCCCGGATCGTCGTGTCCTGACCACGAATTCGACCAACGTGATCACCGCAATGTTCACGATCAGGCCACTGATGCCTGCATTGATGTCGAATCCGCTGATCGGCCAGAACGTGAGCACGATGACAACGAGTGAACCCGCGCAGAGGCCGGCGATGATCGAGGCCCTGTCGAGCTGCCGCTTGAGCAGCAGGGTTCCCGCGATCGCGGGAATCACCTGCGCCGATCCGCTGAACGACAGCAGCAACATGTTGGCGAGCAGGCCGGGCATCAACAGCGCGAGGACCAGGGCGGCGAAGCCGACGATCACCACCACCGCCTGGTTGATAAGGCCCTTTCGCTTCGCGTCCTTGATCATGAAGATGTTGTTGACGGCCAGCGGTGCGATGCAGTTGAGCAGCGCCGCGGAGGGGACCATCGCGGTGGCCGCTGCCGCGGTGAGCACGATCCCCATGACCCAGGGCGGCAATGCCGAGGACGCCATCCGCAGCATGGCGGAGTCGCCGTCCTGGTTGGCTCCGTACGCGAGGATCGCGGTGTAGCCGAGCAGCATCGGAATGGAGGCCAGCGCGCTGTAGATCGGTAGGTAGATGAGGTTGCGCCGGACTGCCCGCTCGTTGCGGCTGGCCATCACCGCCGGCCAGCTCATCGGGCTCGAGTAGAAGATTGTCCCGATCGTGGAGATCGCCATGCTGGTGATGAACCACCAGATGCCGTAGCTGCCGGGCTGGACATAGAGCAGCTTGGGCATGTCCCGGGCAATTGTGCTCAGGCCGAAGTCGAGGCCGCCGTTGAGGTGCATCGGGACCGCGACGGTGATGACGAGCATCACGATGATCATCAGCGCGTCCTTGAAGTATGAAGTGCGCGCAACGCCATGCAGTCCGGACCAGAGCACGAATGCGATCACCAGCAGGAAGGCGATGGCGCTGCTGATCGTGCCGTTCACGGTGCCACCGGTCGCGACGCGGATGACCAGTTCCAGCCCGGTGATCTGCAACTGGAGGTAGGGCAGCAGGAAGACAATTCCGATGACAGCGGACAGGACGCCGAGCGCCTGACTGTCATAGCTGTCGCGCAGGAAGTCGGACTGGGTCAGGTGCCCACCGCGTTTCGCCCGCCGCCACAACTGGGGAGTGATCCAGTACATGGCCAGGTAAGCGAGCGAGATGTAGGGGATGCTGTAGAACGCGGCGGCGCCGGTGGAGACGACAAGGCCCACGCAGCCGAGGAAGGTGAAGGTCGTGAACGTCTCTCCGGCCTGCAGCACCCACGTGGTCATCACGCCGAACTTGCGCCCGGCGACCGCCCATTCGTCCAGATCCTTGGCGGGCCGGCGCCGCCCGAAAAAACCGATGGCGGTGATGGCAGCTACCCCGATGATCCCAATGGTCAGGGTGGCACTCATTTTTCGTCGCCTTCGTCATCGAGATCTTTGCGGCTCAGCTCGAAGTAGAGCAGGATCCCTGATATCGGAATGCCGCTGAGAAAGGTCACCCAGACGAAGATTGCGGGCGCTCCGAACCACAGGTGCGGGCCATTGATCTGCGGTAGCCAGGTGACGACGAATACCAGAATGAAGGGAATGGAGCCGACTATCCAATACCTTCGCATATGCGCCGCCTTGAGCTGAAGAGTCAGTTTCCCGCGATGAACTGGGCACGCAGCGTGGGATCGGTGGCGACATCCGCGATGGTGCACGCCATCGCGGTGGCGCCGTCGATGAGCGCACGGTCCGCACCGTTTCCCACGCAGTGGGCGGCGAACTCGGGCTGGTGGGCGGTCGCACCGCCGCAGTCGATGGCGATCTCTGGATGGATCGCGGGAATCGCGAGGGAGACGTTTGCCATGTCGGTCGATCCGGAAGCTGCTGACGCCACCGCGTCGAACTCACGCCCGAGGCGTCGGGCGTTGCTCTCGTAGAAATCGGCAAGCACCGTGTTGTTCCGGAACTCCGAGTAGCTCGGCGCGGTACGGGTGATGGTGAGCTCGCAACCGGTCGCCAAGGCCGCGCCCTCGAAGCATCGACCGACTCGCTGCTCGAGACCGTGCAGGCCCTCGAGGCCTAAAGCTCGGAGGTAGTAGGTCGCGCTGGCTCGGGCGGGAATGATGTTCGGCGCCTCGCCGCCGTTGGTCACGATCCCGTGGATCTGGTCACCGGGGCGCAGCTGTTGACGCAGCAGCCCGATTGCGACCTGAGTGAGGGTGATCGCGTCGCCCGCGTTGATTCCCTCGTACGGCTCCGCGGAGGCATGGGCGTTCTTGCCGGTGAAGTCGACGCGCAGGTCCCCGCCCGCCAGCACGTGGGCATGAACCCGGTCGACGTTGCTCGGATGCACCATCATCGCGAGATGCGTTCCCGCGAAGAGACCGGCATCGAGCATGAGAATCTTGCCGCCGCCATTCTCCTCGGCGGGAGTACCGAAAACCTGCACCGTGATGCCCAGCTCGGTGGCCAACGGGGCGAGCGCGCTCGCGGCCGCGACCGCGGCCCCGGCGATGACGTTGTGCCCACACGCATGGCCGATATCGGGCAGGGCGTCGTACTCGGCGCAGATCCCGACGACCAGGGGTCCGTCACCCGCGGTGGCCAGCAGCGCGGTCGGCAGGTCCGCCACTCCGGGTGTGACGGTGAAGCCCGCCCGGTCCAGCGCATCGCCCACCCACTCGGCGGCCCGGTGCTCCTCGAAGCCGAGCTCGGGATGAGCATGGATGCGGCGACTGAGGTCGATGGCGGACGCCCCGACCCGCTCCATGCCCTGCCTGATTGCTTCCTTGACGTCCACAGAGTCCCCCACTGACAGCCAATCAAGGTGAGCTCGGCTATCCCTCAGCGTCGAGATCGAAAACGTTCGTGCTGCCCCGCCGACGTCGTGTCGTCGCGCAGTCGAGCGCCACGGGTCCGCACACGTAGCCTCCTCGGGGTTGGACCTTAATTAACTGACTGATCAGACAGTACTGTTCATACGATGCGACGCCGGCCACGCGATGTCAAGGGGGCGGTAGCGTCCAGCGCTCCGCGGGATGGCCTGCTGTCGACACCGCGGGCAGCGCCGGCGTGCATCCTGCCGCGACTGACCTGTCCGGCGGAAGTTATCCGAGCTCGGGGCCGACAGGGAGTTGGACCAGGCCTTGCGCGATGGGTTGAGGTGGTATGCCGCGAAGCATTCGGGTGAAGGGCCGAACCGGCCGAAGTTTGTAGCTGGCGGTTAGGGATGGGCCGAGTGGATCTGGAATGTCTATCTCGACCGGCTTGCCGGCGAGCTGGGACAGCGTCGCGTTCACCAGTGTGTCGGCAATTGCTGTGCCTGTTGCTATCACAGGACCGATGTGCCAGCGTTGTGCGCCTGGTCGGGCCATCGCAAATCCGACGGTTTCGCCGCCGTGCTCGATAACGACACAACGAGCCGAAGGGGAATAAAAGAGCGCGGACAGGATGTCTTTGCGATCTGCGCCGAACGCCGACCTGTCCAGGCGGGCCATGGCGGGCAGGTCTTGACGGGTCATGGAACGCACGTTGTGGTGTGGAGCGGAGGGCGCTGCGACTCCCTCCCAACGGGAAAGTCCGTACATGGCGGAGAAATTCCGGCGATGGTAGATAGAGGCTCCGGCCGGTGTGGCGTCCAGGCCGATGCATGCCACCCCGCGCTCGGTCTCCAGATACCGTATGGCGTGGTCCACGAGCAGGGATCCGATTCCGCTGCCTCGGGCGGAGTGATCGACCAATACCATCCCGATCCACGCGAGCCCTTGGTCGAACACTGTTGTCGTGACAGTTCCGAGCAGGCGGCCGCCTGCATGGGCTTGGAAGCAGCCGGTCGGCTCAAACGCGAGGAGTCGCTCCCAATCTTGCCGAGTTTGGTTGAATCCGGCTTGCTTGCGCAGCCGGTCCGCGGCCGTTAGATCCACCTGGCGCAGGACGCGGATTGTCAGGTCTCGCCGCGGGGCATGCGGCCCGCTCACGATGGTGTTCTCCTAGCCGTGTCACCTACCGCTGCGCCGGGCAGCCGCCGACGACGCAGCCAATCCTGTTGTCGGTCGTGGCTGCGTGCTTGCCTCAACCAATCCACCCCCCGCGCCATCGAGCCCCGCCGACTAGAAGCTTGTACTACCAGCACCGGCGTGGCGAAGTCGACGACGAGGACAGCCCTGGGCTTGCTGGATCTATCCTGGAAGTGTGCACGATCTTCCAGATCGTGGATGCGGCGACGCCGCTCTCGCGGAAAGCAAGCATGACAGCTACCCGATGTTATGTTACTCGTACGGAGTGTTGGACACAGCCGCAGGTTCACACTGTGATGAATACATGGCGAACGACGATACCGGTCACATATCGGCGGTACGCGTGTCGAAGATCGGCTACGTGGAGTTCAAGACCCCTGACGTAGATCGCATGGTGGACTACTACACTCGGGTTCTCGATTTCGAGTTGGTTGAACGCGCGTCCAAGGACGCATTTATCACCACTGGTTTCGACCATCACTGTGTAGTGGTGACCGAGGGTATTGCAAATGCGCGCTCCACCGTGGGGTACGAGATCTGGGAGGAACTCGGCGCCGCCCAGCGGCGCCTACGTGACGCTGGCTATGAGGTTGAACGCCGGACCGACATCGCGCCAGGTACGCCTGATGTCCTTGTCATGAGTGAACCGGCGACAGGTACACGAATCCATCTCCTCACCGATCAGGGAAAGAGTGGTGTAGACGGATACACGCCATTGCGGCCAACGAAACTCGGCCACATAGCGGCGTACACTGCCGAATTGGCACCTATGCAAACCTTCTATCAAGATCTTTTAGGATTTCGATGGTCCGACACAGTCGGCGACTTCTTCGTATTTCTGCGCTGTAACGCAGATCATCACGCAGCTAACTTCTTGGCTACCAGTAAATACACTGGGATGCATCACGTCGCTTATGAGATGCGGGATCCCGAACATCTCATCACGATGCTAGATCATCTTGCTAAGAACGGCTACCGCCTGCATTGGGGTCCTGGTCGGCACGGCCCCGGGCACAATCTTTTCACTTACCACCGCGACCCGGACGGAAACACGGTCGAACTGTTCACCCAGATCGACGTCATCCACGACGAGGCTAAAGGTTACTGGGAGCCGAGACCCTGGCATGAGACGTTCCCTATGTACCCGCAAACTTGGGAGGTCGATATCGCTACCGCCAACCACTGGGGGCCAATGGATGCCTCCATGGCGGATCATTGAAAGTGCCCGATTTGCCCTTCCCGTCTTGGGCCGGAAGGCATCTCTCCAGAATTGGCCACCCGACAGGAGACGATACCGGATGCGCGCTGTCGTCATACGGTCCTTTGGCGAGCCCGCGGTACTGAACATCGAGCAGGCATCAATTCCGACACCGCCGCGCGGCGACGTCCTCTTGCGAGTTGGTGCGGTGGAAGTGTCTCCCATTCGGGATGTGGCGACTCGTTTTGGAAAGCATCCATTCTCGGCAAAGGTCTCATTCCCCCACGTGCTCGGCGGAGATTTCGCCGGAGTGGTTGCTGATGTCGGTTTCGGTGTCGATCGGGCGCTTATCGGACGGCGTGTGGCCGTGCGCGGTGCTCGTTACTGCCGGTCATGCCCGGCGTGCCACGCGGGGTTGGACCACCAATGCGCGGACGTCCGGATGCTTGGTATCGACTTGTGGGGTTCGTACGCCGAATACGTCTGCGCGCCCGCCGAAAACCTTCATCCGTTGCCTGACTCCATCGACATGGTCGAGGCGGCGGCACTCGCGGCGACCGGCCCGATAGCTCTGGCCCAGTGGTACTCGGCTGGCCTCACAGCCGACTCCACCGTCCTAATCCCTGGGATCACCGGCGCGCTGGCTACCACCCTCGCCACTCTTGCCACGGCACTCGGCGCCCGGGTCATCGGCTTGAGCCGGCGCCCAGACGCTGCCCCCGCCGCGCTCGGCGTGGTCACCCTCGATTCTCGGCGTGAGGACCTCGCGGACGCGCTGACTGAGGTGGCCGGTGACAACGGTGTCACTGCAGTGATCGACAACGTCGCGGACCCGGCAACGTTCGACAGGTACTTTCGAGTACTGTCGCCCGGTGCCCGGGTGGTGATCTCCGGAGCGATCAGCTCGACCCAACTACCAGTCCTCCGAGTGCCAGCACACGCGCTATATGTGCGAAGTATTACGCTGCAAGGCATCCGTACAGCCAACAGCAGCGTTGTCCGAGACTTTTGGGAAAGAGTCACCAAAAACAAATTCCGCCTGCCCTCGAGTGTCATCCATGAGGGCACGCTGGACTCAGTCGCTAAAGTGCACGCTGAAATTTCTGCCGGACACACGGTCGGGCACAGGGTTCTTCGCGTCAGCGAGTGTGATCGATGAGTCGTGGAGGAGAGAAGGAAGCCGTGGCTGCGTCGTCCTGGAGTCTCGTCCAGTACAAGAGCGCTGATTCGACCGCGCGAGCGGGCATACTCATCGGAGAATCGGTTCGTGTTCTGCCGAGTAGCTGGCCGTGCACCATGATGGAAATCCTTGCGGATTGGGACACCTACAAGAACAAGTTTGCCGCGCAGCATTCCCACTATCTCAATGAACTGCCCGAGATTGCCGACGCTGTACTCGTTGCGCCAATCACCTATCCAGGTAAACTGATGTGCGCCGGAGCGAATTACTACTCGCATGCCGCGGAGATGGGGACCGCCAAACCAGATCCCACCGCATCGCCGTTCTTCTTCCTGAAAGCCCCGACGACCACGATTCTCGGCCCAGATGCACTCATACCGATTCCTGAAGGCGATGACCCGAACTTCGACTGGGAGGTGGAGCTCGGTGTTGTCATCGGACGAGGTGGGAAGAACATTCCATGCCATGAAGCTCGTTCCCATGTCGCGGGGTACGTCGTCGCCGACGATCTGTCCGCCCGTGGCCACTTCAGACGTGACGATTCCACCTCGCCAGTTTTCGAATACGACTGGATCGCGCAGAAGTCGCGGGACGGGTCGTGTCCGATTGGGCCGGGCATCACCCCCGCCTGGCAAGTCCCTGACATCGAAGATCACCGCATCTATCTATCGGTAAACGGCGAGCTAAAACAGGACTCGACGATCAGTGACCTGGTGGTCGGTATCGACGGCCTCGTCGCGGCCGCCAGCGAACTGATGACGCTCGAACCTGGAGACATCATCCTTACCGGCACCCCTGCCGGGGTCGGAATGCCCGCCGGCACTTTTCTTACAGAGGGTGATTTGGTCGTGGCCGGTATCGACGGCCTCGGAGAAATTTGCCACAGGTTGGTCCGCTACTAACACGCACGTACGGCGCGGCGGAGTGACAGTAACAAGAATTGCGCACCTTTTCTGCGGCGACGATGGAGAGGTCAACGATGTCTGACCCCGATGCTTACGATGTGGTTCAGATTGGGTACGGTCCAGTCGGTCAGGTAATGTCCGCCCTTTTAGGCCGTGCTGGGCACCGGGTCGCCGTATTCGAACGATGGCCGGATGCCTACCCGCTACCGCGCGCCGGCCACATAGATGCTGAAATCATGCGAATCTTCCAAGATATTGGCGCTGCGGACGAATTTGAGAAATCGGCGGTTCCTGTTCCGGCGTACGACTGGTTCAATGGAGATGGGCAGCTGTTGCTGCACATGGATTGGAGCCAACCGACCCCGTCCGGTTGGCGGTCCCACTATCTGATGTATCAGCCGGAGATGGAAGACGCACTCACCGGGGCGGCGGCTCGGTATTCATCGGTCTCGGTGACGCGCGGCTGGGAGGCGGTCGCTATCGAGGAATGCTCCGATCATGTGGAGGTACGGTTGCGTGAGGGTTATCTCGACGGTGACAGTTGGGTCCCGAGCGGCAACACTCGCACAGTCACAGCACAGTACGTCATCGGCTCAGACGGAGCGATGTCGTTCACTCGCCGCCACGCCGCGATCCCATGGGACGACCTCGGTTTCGAGGAGGACTGGCTAGTGGTTGACATCCGGCCACGAAACCCCGACGTCCACATCGATATGCCCGATGCCGGGCAGATCTGCGACCCGCGGAGGCCCGTCTCCCTTTTCCGGTGGCTGGGACGAAGCCACTGTCGCTGGGAGTTCATGATGCTCGCGGGCGAGACAAGGGCTGAGATGACGGGCGACGAGCAGGTGTGGTCACTGCTCGAAAGGTGGAAGGTGACTGCCCGCGAGTTCGACATCGTCCGGAGTGCGGTGTACACGTTCCGATCCCGACTGGCCCGCAGGTTCGGCAAGGACCGGGTCCTGCTAGTCGGCGATGCCGCACACCTCATGCCGCCCTTTATCGGGCAGGGAATGTGTTCAGGTATCCGGGACGCGGCCAATCTGGCGTGGAAGCTCGATCTCGTGTTGCGCGGGGTCGCGCACGATGCGCTGCTCGATACGTACACCGTCGAACGTCAGCCGCATGTTGAGCGGGTGATCCGTATGTCTATGGAGCTGGGCCGGGTCGTCTGTATGATCGACCCCAACGCCGCGGCCGAACGTGATAAGGCGTTCTTCGGGGATCAGGCACCACTCCCGCCCCCGTTTCCGTCGCTTGCCTCCGGTGTGTTGCAGGGCGGCGTCGGCGGTGCTCTGGTCGGCCACCTTGGTGTCCAAGGCCGCATTGTGTGTGGCGAAATGATCGGTCGCGCTGACGATCTAATCGGCGGCGGTTGGTCCGTGCTGTCGACCCGGGCAGGTGCGATGGAGGTCTTGAACCCAGACCAGGTGGCCTTCTTGAAAGAGATCGGCGCTCGTGTGGTGCACGTCAGTCAGGCCACAGCCGACTCGGAATTTGCCGTCGTCGACGTCGATGGGACTTATGCTCGCTGGTTTGCACAACTGGGCGTCGACGTCGTAATGATCCGGCCAGACCATTACATTTACGGGCTGGCTGGACGCCTGGAAGAGCTCCCTGGCCTGATCGACGAACTTCGCGGGCAGCTCCGCGGCTCCGCTGTCGTGTGCGCCGACAACGCTGCGCCGACGCAATGAGTGATTCGGTGGATACAACCGCTTGGCGCAGGGAAGCCGACGCGCACAAGCGCGCAATGCCGCTACAGAGGCTGATCGGAAATGGAATGAACTATTCGGACGTGGTTGAGTTGTATTCACGAGTCGGGGAGGGCCAGTCTTGGACCGACGTCGCGGCCGACCTCGGCGACCAGAATCATCAGCGCGCGAAGGAAAAGCGTCGCACTGGACATTTCCAGAGCGCGCAAGGTTGGCATCTCTTTGCGGCTGCATGTTATCGAGTTGGTCAGGTACCTCTGGCGGACGGAGATCCACGCAAGATCGAAATTTACCGGAAACTTATTCGCGACTATATGGAGGCTGGGGCATTATCCGACCCGCCGGTCGAGCACGTGGAGATCGGCATTGCAGGTGGCGCACTGTGTGGATGGCTCCTGCGCCCACCTCCGCCTGGTGCCGGTGCTGGCTTCCCCCCGGTCGTCATCGTGGCAGGCGGGTTCGATGGATGGCGTGAGGAATACCACGTCGGCGCGAGTTATCTGCTGGATCGCGGGATCGCCGTTCTTCTCATTGACGCGCCCGGCCAGGGTGAGAGTCGGCTATTTCACGGTTTGCACATGAATGGCGCCGTCCACGAGGCATTTTCGACAGTAGTTGACCATGTGCTCGCTGATGAGCGGCTCGCTCCAGTGGTGGGTATCTGGGGTAATAGTATGGGTGGTTATCTTGCCGCGTTGACCGCTGCCAGCGACGAGCGCGTTGCGGCTTGTTGCGTAACCGGTGGCACAATCCGCCCGGCTGAGATACTCGATCGATATCCTCGCTTCATCGAGAAGGTCGTGCTGCTCCTCGGCATCGAGGATCCGGCCAAGGCGCGCTCCGAGCTCGGACTATTCCTACTCACTCCCGAGCTTCTTGATCAGTTGCGCTGCCCGCTCCTGGTTCTACACGGGACACCTGACCAGGTTTTCCTTATTGATAATGCGCGACGCTTGTTCGATGGAGCCGCCTCGACCGATAAGGCCTTTCTCGAATGGCCAGATGGCGATCACTGTATTTATAACCATTCACACGAAAAGCATGCGGCGGTGGCGGACTGGTTTGTCGACAAGCTCTTCAATCATTATTGATCGGGGTCACAATGGATGTCGATCTGCGGAGCTTCGTCCCGCTTGAACACCCGGCCACGAATTTCTGGACAAACAGACGAAGAGGTCTCGATATGGCCAATCCGGAACGGTCCGAACCGCTGGTCAACATGGACGCTGCCTGGCCGGCGCCGGTAGGCCGGCAGCAGACCAACTGGGCCATCGGGCTGATGCTGTTCGGAGCCGGCGTCGTTGCCGCGGTCCAGGTCGGGAAGCCAGTGGTGGCGTTGCCGATGATCAGCGCCGAGCTGAGGCTGACCTTGGTGAGCGCAGGCTGGCTGGTTGCCCTGATCAGTTTGATTGGCGCCATGGCCGGGGTCTTCATCGGCAGCTGGGTAGACCGGTGCGGGCACCGCCGCTCGACGCTGTTCGGACTCGTGCTGCTCGCCATCTGCGGCGGTGTAGGTGCTGGCTCCTCTAGTGCCGCCGTGTTGCTGACCAGCCGGTTTTGTGAGGGTCTTGGTTTCATGCTCACCACGCTGGGCGCGCCCGCCCTGCTGCACACTGTGACCAGTGCTCGGCATCACGGCGTCATGTTCGGTATCTGGAGCATGTTCTTGCCGCTGGGCACGGCAGTCGCCATCGTGGGTACTCGGCTGTTGCTCGACCACGGCGGTTGGCGGCTCGTCTGGCTCGCCTCGTCCTTGTTGGCCGCGGGGTGGGCGGTTCTGCTCGGTATCACCACACGCATATCCGCTGCGTCCCCGGCCCGCCCGCAGCCGCCGCTACCGCTGGCCGCACCGCGGCCAGTACTGCGGCGGGTGCTGCGGAGCCAGGGAATCATGGCTCTCGCGGTGATATTCGCGTTGTACACCGCACAGTACCTCGCGGCCACCACCGTCCTGCCGGCCATCTTGACCGGCACCTACCGATTCGCTCCCCATCATGCAGCACTCTTGGCCGCGGCGGTGTCCCTAGTCAACGCGGGTGGAAACTTTCTCGGGGGATGGCTCACCGGCACCCATCTCCCCCTGTGGTTGCTCATCGCGGCGGCGGCCGTCATGTTCCTCGCGAATGGAGCCGGGGTGTTTGCCGACGGTGTGCCCCAAGGCCTGGCGATGGCGTGTCTAGTGCTCTTCTTTCTGGTGGGCGGGGTGATACCGGCGGCTGTTTTCAGCGCAACCCCGGAGTTCGCTCCCGGACCGGGAACCGTGGCGACCAGTGTCGGCCTGGTCAGCCAGGGCGCTTCGATCGGACTATTGGTTGGTCCGCCCGCCGCAGCGGCCGTGGTGACCGCGATGGGCGGATGGAGCGCCATGCTGGTGTTCCTAAGTATCGCTAGCGTGACCACCATTATCTGCGCATTATTCCTGCGCCGGTTGGAGTTATCGCACTCACCGCCGGCGTGATTTGCTGACCAAGTCGAGGATAGCGGCAATTTTGCTTTAACTAGATGCAGTCGACCGTAGCTGAGGAGGAACAGATGCCTGAACAGGCAGTAGCGATAGACATCCCAGACCTTGCACAACTAGACAAGAGGGTCAGTCAACATGGCTAAGCCTCGGATTATTGATTGTGAGACGCATTACCTCACGGAGAGCTTCCTAGATCTGCTTCGCGGTCGAGACACCCCACCCAGGCAGACGGTGTCCGGCGACCTGCGACAGAACTACTTCGACGCCACCTTCCAGGACGTGGCGTGCACCTACCCGAAGTTCATCGAGGAGAACCTCCTGGAGCTTGGCGAGGCGCGGGTAGCGCTCATGGATCGGTGTGGAATCAGTTCTCAGGTAGTTTCACTCACCACGCCCGGAACAGATCTCTTCCCAAGCCATATAGGTATCGAGGTAGCCCACGAAGCTAACGATCTTCTCGGGGCCGCGGTAGCGCGCCACCCGGGCCGGATGATCGGCCTGGCCACACTCGCGCCCATGGCCGGTGAGGAATCGGCGATCGAGCTAGAGCGAGCTGTCACGAAGTTGGGGCTTCTGGGTGCCAATATTCACTCACACGTCGGTGACGCCTACCTAGATGACCGTTCCTGTTGGCCGATATTCGAGGCGGCCGAACGTCTGCAGGTGCCGATCAACATCCATCCGATCCTGCCGCACGGTTCCATGCTCGGTCCGTATCTGGGTTATGGATGGACATTGGCCGGACCTGGGCTTGGATTTGGTCACGAAGTATCAGTTCAGGTAGCTCGGATGATCTACGCCGGGGTATTCGACGCCTATCCTGGCCTGAAGATCATGCTTGGGCACTGCGGAGAAGCCTTGCCGTTCTGGATGTACCGCCTGGATTTCCCCTACGTTAAGCCCTACATCGATGTTCTAGGGGAACACCCGAAGCTGGACAGAATTCCGAGTGAGGTCTTGACGCAAAATTTCTGGTACAACTGCAGTGGGAATTTTTTCGTTCCCGCCTTCCTAGCTTGCCTGCATGCGGTTGGCGCGGATCGCATGATGTTCGGTAGCGATCATCCGTACGAGTTCTACGAAGAAGCTTGCCGTTTCGCCGAGACAATGCCTGTCTCGGCGCCGGATCGAGACAAGGTTCTGCATCTCAACGCCGAACGTCTGTTCCGCCTGAGCAGTTGATAACGCCGGACCCACATCTCACCTCATGTCTCGAAGCTCGCAGGCCGTAGCTGCTATGTAGCGGAGCCTGCGCTCACCTGGTCACAGAAGGCGCCGATGACCGACACGGTTTCCTCAGCGGCCTCGAACGGCCAGAAGTGCCCACTGTCGAACAGGTGGATGGCGCTGCCCCGCGGTAGCCGGTCGAGCAGCGCCTGGTCCTGGTAGAACTCGCGGGGTTGCACCGGATCGCCGGCCCCCTGGAGCAGCAGTACCGGCGCGACCCATGAGCCGACGAGTCGGGTGCGCCGGTCGACCCACTCCTGCCGGAAGGAGGAGGAGTGGAAGTAGCGCGGGACGGCGGAGGCGATCCCGGGATGGCTGAACTCTTCGATTGTCCGCAGCAGGTCATCCTGCTCGACCGTGCGTTCGGTCAGCCGGCTGTAGGCGGTGACGACGAATCGGCGCGCGTCGGTGAGCAGCGCGGGCGCCTCCGGGGAGATGAACAGCTGCTCCTGCGGATGCAGAGAGGGATGCAGATGCCACAGATGCTGTTGGCCACGGCCGTATCCGACTACCCGTGCGCCGTGCAGCGCCACCAGGTGGTCGGCTATCGGGGTGCCGCGATCATGAGTGATGACGATGTACCGGTCGACACCGAGGGTGTCCAGTAGCGTCCCCAGCTGGGCGGCGACACCGGGCTGGCGATAGTCGCCGGTGCGCTTGTCGGACTGCCCGTATCCCTTCAGGTCGATGGCCAGGCAGTGGTATCGGTCGACCAAGCTTTCCAGCGCGTAGTGCCACTGCCACCACGAGTCAGGGACGCCGTGCAGGAAGACCACCGTCTGCCGCCGGGGATCACCGGCCTCGACGAGATGCCAGCGGACCGTTTCGCTGTCACCGGGCGCGTCGACGAACCGGTGCACCGCCGACACCTGACCGAGCCGCTCGACCTGCCCATCACGGTTGGGCTGAGGCACGATCGTGGCGGGTAGCTCCTCCGCGAGACGCTCGGCCGCCGCATAGGCGCTGAGCGGGCCCTTGCCGTCCCTGAGACCTGCGGAGATGCGCTCCGGCGGCGCGGTGTACGACAACTCGACCGTGCTCATGGGAACTCCTTGTCATGGTAGTTCTCGATGGTCGTCAGGACACCAGCGGGCGAGGACGAGCCTGTGATGCCGGGTCGGCTCGGCTTACCGCGCGTAGGCGGCCAGGATCTCCCGGTGCTTCTCAAGCAGGGTGGGGATGTCGGTCCGCTCGGCGCGGGCCATGCCGCACTCGGTGCAGATGCCCCATTCGGCGCGGCCCAGGTGCTCGTCGATGAGGCGAACCTGGGTGTCGGTCGTGCCGGGCTCTTGCCTGGCGGGGTAGTAGGGCACCAGCGCGAAGTAGAGCTCGGACTCTCG
>Ga0137412_10000467_pt1 | contig 28410 bp, 21 predicted proteins | sample CZODoug2_1_16fun_FD_122160 | JGI IMG/M metagenome (GOLD analysis project Ga0137412, IMG submission 122160) | Vadose zone soil fungal communities from Angelo Coast Range Reserve, California, USA - CZODoug2_1_16fungal (Hybrid Assembly) | ecosystem: Environmental > Terrestrial > Soil > Vadose zone...
ACCACGTCGGAGTGGCCGCCCATGTACTTCGTGGTGGAGTGCACGACGATGTCCGCGCCGAGCGCGAGCGGCTGCTGCAGGTACGGGCTGGCGAAGGTGTTGTCGACCACCATCCGTACGCCCGCCTCCCGGGCCACCCCGGCGAGCGCGGCGATGTCGGTGATGCCGAGCAGCGGGTTCGACGGGGTCTCCACCCAGATCAGCTTGGTCTGCGGCCGTACCGCGTCCCGTACCGCCTGCACGTCCGAGGTGTCGGCGACCGACCACTTGACGCCCCAGCGCTCCGCCACCTTCGCGAACAGCCGGAACGTTCCGCCGTACGCGTCGTTCGGGATCACCACGTGGTCGCCCGGCGCGAGCACCGTACGCAGCAGGCAGTCCTCCGCGGCCAGCCCCGACGCGAACGCCAGCCCCCTGCTCCCGCCCTCCAGCGCGGCGAGGTTGCGCTCCAGCGCCGACCTGGTCGGATTCGCCGACCGGCTGTACTCGTAGCCGCCCCGCAGACCGCCGACACCATCCTGCTTGTACGTCGACACCTGGTAGATCGGCGTCACCACGGCCCCGGTCGCCGCGTCGGCCGGCTGCCCGGCGTGGATCGCCAGAGTCTCGAAGTGCGCGCTGGGATGCCGCGCGTTGTACTGATCGCTCATACCGCCGAGACTAGCCGCCCACCCACCCCGATCCGGCCACCTCCGGTCCCGTATCGGCTCCCCCGCCCGCCGGAACCCCACGCGCCCCGCACGGCCCACCTCCGGATGGGCGCCCGCGCATTATCATGATCTTTACACTCTTGCAACACTCGGGCTCGGGCTCGGGCTCGGACTCGGATACGCGAGGAGCCCTCGCGAATGGCCGCCCGGAGTCTGGCCCCCGGGCGGCCGTTCACGGTTTCCGTTACCAGGCGCTGGGCGCGGGAGGTACGACGACCGGCGGGCGGTCGTCGCAGGTGATGGTGTTGGGGAGTTCCCAGGCGGCGAGCCAGTCGCCGGTGGTGCCGCCGCCCTCGTTGCCGCCGAGGTCGGTGACGCTGAACTCGGAGCCGGCCGGGGTGAAGTGGAAGGAGCCGCAGTTGTTGATGCCGACCGCGCCGACGTTGCGGGCGTCCACGTTCTGGAAGCTGGCGCCGCCCGCGACCCGGGCGCTGAGCACCGACGTCCCCGTACCGTCGACCTTGATGTCCTTGAAGTGGACGTCGGTGATGGAGTACAGGTCCTTCACCGGGAAGTCGCTGACCAGCATGATCGCGTTGTAGGTGTTGTCGAGGAAGGTGTCGCCGGCCACCTCGACGTCCGCGTCGATGTTCTTCTCGAGCGCGTAGATCCAGATGGCCCCGAGCCCGATGTTCCAGTTCAGCTCGTAGGTACCGGCGCGAACGGTGGTGTTATTGGTGATCCACACGTGCCCGGTGAACGCCTCGGCCCCGAATCTGGAGCCGAGCTGTAGGCCGCTGCCTTCGCGGATCGGGTCGGCGACGAGGTTGTTCGACACGGTGTTGTCGGTTCCGCCGTAGAGGGCGATGCCGTTCGCGAGCACCGGCGTCTGCACGGTGTTGTGGTCGAAGGTGTCGTTGGTGTTCTCCGACTTCTCCGACCACATGGCCAGTCCGTCGTCGCCGGTGTTGCGGATGAAGTTGTTCGACACGACCGAGTTCGTCACGCCGGTGTGGAAGTTCAGGCCGTCGGCGATCTGGTCGGTGATGACGTTGTTCGTGATGCGCAGGTTGGTCATCGGGCCGTCGAACCACATGCCCACCTTGGTGTGGTGGACGTAGAGGCCGTCGATGGTCGAGTCGCTGAGCGCGCCCCCGATGCCGTTCACCTGGTCGGTATCGATGCGCTCGCGGACGTCGCCCTCGATGGCGAACCCGGAGAGGTGCACGTTGTGGCTGCCGCCGACCGAGGCGTCCTTGCCGTAGAAGCCGACGCCGGTGTGTATCGAGCCGTCCGGGGCCGGCGTGCTCAGCGTGACCTGGTGGCCCTTGATGATCGTGTACCAGTTGCCGGCGCCCTCGATCGTCACGTTGTCGACGATGATGTGACGGTTCACCTGGTAGGTGCCCGGTGGGATGTAGACCTTGAGATGATGCCGCTGGGCAAAGGTGATCGCGCGATCGAATGCATCGGCGGAGTCGTGCCGCCCGGACGGGTCGGCACCGAACAGCAGCACGTTGGATGCGACGAGGGCGACGTGCGGCGGGCCGACGAGTTGCGAGTCGAGCAGGTCGATCACGGTGGGGACGCCGCCGGCGGTGAGCCGAATCGTCTCGCCGGCTCGGTAGGTGCGGCCGAGCAGCACGCGCTGCTCGTCGTAGAAGTGGTTGGGCCGGAACGGTTTGGTGATCGTCGGCGGCGGTGTCGTGGCGTTCGGTACGCAGGAGCACTCGGTGATCCACCAGTCGGGATGCAGCAGGTCGCCGTTCGGGTCGTTGGAGAACGGGTACTGGTTGTACAACCAGGCGTACTGAGACGTCAGCGTCATGGTCTTGCGGTGCCCGCCGTTCACCGTGACGCCGAGCGGTGCGGTTAGGCCGCCCCCGTTGGACGCGTCCGGGATGCTGTACCGCACCGTGATCGCGTTGGCCGCGCTCGGCAGGGTGAACTCGACGTACTGCCCGGGCGTGAGCTGGACCGCGGAGCGGCCGGAGGACTCGGCCGGCAGCGTGTACGCCGAGCGGCCGGGGCCGATGACGGTGCCACTGGTGGTGGCGTTCTCGGCCTCCTGCTCGGCGAAGCCGACGGTGGCGCCCCGTCCGGCGACGAGGGCCGGGTCGAGCGCGGCCCGGGTCACGATCGGCGCCGGCTGCGCGAGCGCCGGTGTGGTCGCGAGGCCGAGGCCGGCTGTCGCCACCGCCGCGATCATCGCCGCCCGTCGCGTCCACCCGTGGGACCTGCTGGTTGGCCGTTCAACCTGCACCATCGAGAACCCCGATTTCTCTCGAGCACCCGCCCGGAGGTGAGGCGACCCTAGGACGCGGTACGTCCTCCCACAAGGTTCTGCCAGCAACTTTCGTCATCTTGTCGAAACATTGCGGTGCGTGCGGCAAGCCGCCGCTCCTCTTGCGCAATGTCACGGACATCCCGGGCGGTGGGCGCCTATGGCGCCATCTACCACGTTCCGACCTCCGTTCCGTTGATCAATCCGACCTCCGTTCCGTTGATCAAGAGGGAGAAGTGGTCGCCAGAGCGACCACTTCTCCCTCTTGATCATGGATGGTCGGACCTCGATTGCGACCGCACGAGGACTGAGCGTTCAGAGGCGGGACACCAGAGCCGGCAGGTCGGCGACGCTGGGCAGCAGATGGGTGTGCCGTTCGGCGCCGAGCGTCGCCGCGTCCTGGCCGCCGGTGAGCACGCCCACGACCGCGGCGACCCCGGCATTACAGCCCGCCTGTAGGTCACGCGTCGTGTCGCCGGCGACGAGTACGCGGCGCACATCGCGAACACCGGTCGCCTCCATCGCCTGGAAGATCAAGTACGGCGCCGGACGCCCGGCGGCGACGTCGTCGACGCACACGACGGCGTCGACCACGGTGTTGTCCCAGCCGATGGCGCCGAGAAGGGATGCCGTGACGTCACGGTCGAACCCGGTGGTCAGCGCGACGCGGATACCGTCGCCGCGCAGCTTGGCCAAGGCTTCGGGGACGCCGGGCAGCGGCGCCGGCGGCCGGTCGGCGTAGGCGGCCGTCAATCGGCGCCGGAAGTCGGCGTACACGACGATCGGGTCGCCGACGTCGCCGAGCAGGGCGGCGATCGCCTCGTGCTTGTCGGCGCCCATCCAGGCCGCGATGTCGTCCGGGCCGGGCCGGGCTCCGGCGGCGACCACGGCGTCGGTCAGCGCGACGTAGACGGCCTGGTGCTCCTCGACGGTCGTGCCGGCGATGTCCAGCACGGCGAGTTCGATCACGACAGCTCCCCGAGGTCAGGCGATCCGCGCCGACCGGCGCATGAGGGACGGCTGGGCGTGCTGTGAATTCTCGATGGTGAACGACACGACGTCGGGGCGATAGCGATCATCTGAGTACTCCATCGGGGCATCGTCGGAGTCGCGAGCCACGCGCTGCTCGCGGAGCAGGGGAGCGCCGGGCGGGAGATCCAGCAGCCGGGAGTCGGTGGGATCGGCCGCGACCGCATCGATGATGTGCTGGGCGACGCTCATGTCTACACCCTGGCTGTGCAGGTACGCGTACAGGGAGCCGGAGTCGCAGTCGAAGTCGAACAGGAGCCGGCCGACCGGCTCGATGAAGGTGGTGCGTTCGAGCATGGCTGGGCGGTCATCGAGCAGACGCAAGCGCAGCAGCTGCACGACCGGAGTCCCTTCGTCGAGCTCGAGATGATCGGCAACCTCGGCGCCGGCCGGGCGTCGGGCGATCTCGAGCGTGCGCTGCCCGGGGGTGCGGCCGAGCTGGCGGACCCATCGGGAGAAGGAAAGGAACGTCTCGAACGGTTGGCGCAATGCCTGGCTGCGTACGACGGGCGGCTTGCCCCGGCCACCGCCGATCAAGCCCTCGGCCCGCAGCGTTGCGAGCGCCTGGCGCACCGGGCCGCGCGAGGCCTGCCATTGCTCGCCCAACTGTGACTCGGACGGGATGGCTGCCCCGACGGGTAGCGCTCCGGCCGCGATCTGGGCTCGGAGGTCGCCGGCGATCTGTTCGTGCAGCGGCCGCTCCATGGCACTTGACAATACATGTCTGTCAAGCCAGAAGTCATTGTCTGAATTGGAGATGAACGGGCGGCAACAGGCCTTGACGATGCCAATCGAAGTGCTGAACCGTGCTTGTCATGACAAGTGTTCAGGCCGCGATCGATCACGCCGATCTGGCAATCGTCGGCGCCGGCATCGTCGGGCTGGCGCACGCCGTCGAGGCCGTACAGCGCGGGCTGTCGGTCGTGGTTGTCGAGCGCGACGAGCACGCGACCGGAGCGTCGGTACGCAACTTCGGGCACGGCTGCATCACCGCCCAGGAAGGGGAGGCGCTGCGGTACGCGCTCGCGGCCCGGGCGACCTGGCTACGGCTGGCCAAGGAGGCCGGCTTCTGGCTCGATGACAGTGGCACCGTGGTCGTCGCTCGGGCCGACGACGAGCGCGCCGTCCTCACCGAGCTGGCCCGAGAACGCGGCGACCAGGTCGTACTGCTCGACGCGAGCGAGATCACCGAGCGGGTGCCGGTGGCCGCAGCGATCGGGGGAGCGTGGTTCCCGCTTGACGTCCGGGTGGACGCTCGCGAGGCGGTGCACGCCATCGCCGGCTGGCTCGCCGCGAACGGGGTGCGCTTCCACTGGGGCACCACCGTGCACACGATCGAGGCGGGCGAGCTCGGCACCAGCCGGGGCCGGATCACCACCCCGCGGACCGTCGTAGCGGTCGGTCACGACGTCGACCGCCACTTCCCGCAGTTGGCCGCGCAGACCGGTCTGCGGCGCTGCGCCCTGCACATGCTGCGCGTACGCAACCCGCATAAGCGCGCGATCGATCCGGCCGTTCTCACCGGCTTCTCGATGTTGCGCTACGAGGCGTTCGCGGCCTGCCCGACGCAGCCCGTCCTGCGCGCCCGCATCGAACGCGAGCACCCCGACCTCATCGCCGCCGAGCTCAACCTCATGTTCACCCAGCGACCCGACGGCGATCTGACCATCGGCGACACCCACGCCTACCGCACCACGCTCGACCCCTTCAACGCCGAGGCTCTCGACGAGCAGGTGCTCACGCAGACCGCGGCGCTGCTGGGCGTCGAGCGCCTGGACGTGCGCGAGCGGTGGCGCGGTGTGTACGCCTCGGCCCCGCAACCGTTCCTCGTCGCGACCCCGGAACCCGGCGTGCGGGTCGTGTCCGTCACCTCTGGCATCGGCATGACCACCGCGTTCGGGCTGGCACCGGACGTCATCGACGACCTCACCTGAACTCGAAGGAGTACCACCATGCGTCATCACCGTTGGCTGGGCGCGCTGGCGGTCGCCGCCATCGCGCTCGCCGGCTGCTCGAGCGGTAAGGACAGCAAGCACAAGGCCGACGGCGGCGGCAGTTGCCCGCACGGCAAGATCCGGTTCGGCATCGAGCCCTACGAGGACCCGGCCAAGCTCACCCCCGCCTACCAGGTGTTGGCGAGCGCGCTGCAGACCAAGCTCAACTGCCCGGTCGACCTGCAGGTTGTCGACGACTACTCGGCCGAGGTGCTCGCCATGCGCAACGGCAAGCTCGACCTCGCGGAGTTCGGCCCGCTCGGCTTCGTGTTCGCGAGTCAGCAGGCCGGCGCCCAGCCGATCGTCTCGTTCGCGGACGGCAGCGGCAAGCTCACCACCTACACCGCCGGCATCTGGGTGCCCAAGGACTCGTCCATCCAGTCGATCAACGACCTGGGCGGGAAGTCGCTGGCATTGTCGGAGCCGGGCTCGACCTCCGGCGACGCACTGCCGCGCTACGCCCTGCAGAAGGCCGGCATCGCGGAGTCGAAGGTGAAGATCAACTATGCCGGTGGGCATCCCGAGGCGATGCTCGCCCTCCTGCACGGCAAGATCGACGCCGCCGAGATCAACAGCCAGACCCTCGCGAGCGCCCAGGAAGCCGGGACGTTCGACCCGAGCAAGTACCGCAAGGTATGGACGTCCGACCCGATCCCGAACGATCCGATCACCATGTCCGACAAGGCCGATCCCGCGTTCCGCGATGCGGTGCAGAAGGCGCTGCTGCAGCTGGCCCCGGCCGACGTCGCCAAGGTCGGCGCATTCCTCGACGTCACGCCGCCCGGGCCGCTGATCACGGTCACCAAGAGCACCTACCAGCCGCTGTTCGATCTGGCCTCGGCGCTACATCTGACCGAGAAGGACGTGTAGCGATGACCACCGTTTCTCCCGATCGTGCAACTTCTGGCGTCGCTACGACGCCAGAAGTTGCACGATCGGATGAGATGTTGCGGATCCGGGGGCTGGGCAAGTCCTTCGGAGGACGGCCGGTGCTGACCGACGTCGATCTCGACGGGCGCGCCGGCGAGTTCGTCGCCGTGCTCGGTGCCAATGGGTCGGGCAAGTCGACGGCGCTGCGATGCGTGATCGGACTCGAACGGCCCGACGCGGGTGACATCCATATCGGCGACACCGACGTCACCCGACTGCGCGGCGCCGACCTGGTGCGTGCACGCCGCCAGGCCGCGATGGTGTTCCAGAAGATCTACCTCGTCGGACGGCGCAGCGCGCTCGACAACGTCTGTGCCGGGGCGCTCGGCCGGTTGCCGTTGCGGCAATCGCTCACCCCGATGCTGTTCCCGCACGATCTACGTCAAGAGGCGATGGCGTGCCTGGACCGCGTTGGGCTGGCCGACCGCGCGGCCGAACCCGCTCGGCGGCTCTCGGGCGGGCAGCAGCAACGCGTCGCGATCGCTCGCGCGCTGTGCCAGCGGGCGCGCGTCGTCCTGGCCGACGAGCCGGTATCGGCCCTCGACCCGGCCGCGGCCGAGCAGGTCGTGTCGTTACTGGCCGAGCTGGCCCGCGACGGCTTGGCCGTGGTGGCGGTGCTGCACCAGCCCGAGCTCGCCCGCCGGCACGCCGACCGCGTCGTCGGGCTACTGCACGGACGAGTCGCACTCGACGCCCCGGCCGCGACTGTCGGCGCGGACGACATCGACCGCCTCTATGCCCCCGAGCGAGGCCAGTCATGACGGCCACTCTCGACCGGCCGCGCACCGCGCCGGCCCCACCCCGCCGCCGCCGTCCGTCCCTGCTCGTCACTGCCGTGGTGGCCGGGCTGGTCGTGGTGCACGTCTTCGCCTGGCGCGGCACCAGCTTCTCGCTCAACTCGCTCGTCACCGGCTGGCACGGCATGGCCGACTTCCTGGGTCAGGCGCTGCCGCCGGACCTCACCTGGTCGACGGTTCTCGATCCCAGCCTGCACGCCGCGCTCGTCACCCTCTACATAGGCCTGCTCGGGACGACGTTCTCGATACCGTTCGCGCTGGTGTTGGCGTTGCTGGGCTCGCGAGCCACGACGCGCAACGTCTGGGTGTACCAGGCCTCACGCTCGCTGCTCTCGCTGCTGCGGGCCATCCCCGACGTGGTGTTCGCGCTGATCTTCGTCACCGCCGTCGGGCTGGGCCCGTTCGCCGGCGTGCTGGCGCTGGTGTTCCACAACACCGGCGTGATGGGCAAGCTGTGGGCCGAGGCGATGGAGGAATCCGACCTCGGCCCCCGCGACGCGTTGCGCAGCAGCGGCGCCTCCGGCGTGCAGGTCGCTACGCACGCGGTGCTGCCCACGGTGTTGCCCCAGCTCGTCGGCCTGACGCTGTACCGCTTCGACGTGAACGTGCGCTCGTCGCTGGTCCTCGGTCTGGTCGGGGCCGGGGGCATCGGCTTCCTGATCAATCAGTCGATCAAGCTGTTCCGATTCGACCAGATGGCCACCCACATCCTTGTCGTGCTCGTACTGGTGATCGCCGTCGATCAGCTCTCGGCATTCGTCCGGCGCCGGATCGGGGCCTGATCTAGCCATTCCTCGAACGTCGGGCCGGCGAGCGTCGCGTGCGGCGAGGGCAGCAGGACGCCGTTCTCGTTGGCCTCGGCGTCCGGGTCGTCCGGGTTGCGCACCTCCTCGACCTTGACCGTTTCGCCCCGCTGGGCGGCCAACAGGGTCGCCGCGGCGGCCAGGTTCTCCTCACGGGGGCCGGCGATCTCCGGGATCGGCCCGGCGGGCGCCTCGGCGGCCAGTGCCAGGTCGACCAGCGCCTCGGCCACCGTCCGGGCCGCGACCAGCTGGGTCCGCATCCTCGGGACGTAGACCATCTCGCCCTGCCGGCCCCAGGCCATGAGCTGCTCGACGAACTCGTGGAACTGCGCGGCTCGCAGGATCCGTACCGGGATCGGCCCGGCCAGCGCCGCTTGCTCGTGCGCGACCACCGCCACGCTGTAGCCGCCGGCCAGCTGGTCGGCATGGATGATCGACACCACGACCACCAACCGCACCCCCGCACGTGAACCGGCCTCCTGCAGGTTGCGGGTGGCGGTGGTGAAGAACTCCGTGGCCGCTTGCTCGTCGGGCGACGGACCGGTGGCCACGTCGATGATGATGTCGGCGCCGGTCAGCGCTTCGGCCAGGCCCGCTCCGGTGATCACGTCCACGCCGTTGGCGCGCGACATCGGCACGGCGTCGTGCCCTCGGGCCTCGAGCACATCAACGACGTGGCGCCCGACGCGTCCGGTCGCTCCGGCAACTGCGATCCTCATAACAACACGACTCCTCTGTAGGTTCGGTCAGTTCAGTTCGGTTTGATTCGTCACTGACATGACGGACGGCGACGGAGGAATATGACCGTGAACGACGACGGGTTGGCCGAGCAGTTCGAGGCGCACCGTGGCCACCTGCGGGCCGTCGCGTATCGCATGCTCGGTTCGCTCACCGAGGCGGATGACGCTGTGCAGGAGTCCTGGCTGCGCCTCTCGCGTACCGATGCCGACGTGCAGAACCTGGGTGGCTGGCTGACCACGGTCGTCGGGCGGATCTGCCTGGACCTGCTGCGCTCGCGGACGTCGCGCCGGGAGGATCCGCTGGACACGCACGTGCCCGACCCGGTCGTGAGCAGTCCGGACGGCACCGACCCCGAGCATGAGGCACTGCAGGCCGATTCGGTCGGGCTGGCGCTGCTCGTGGTGCTCGACACGCTCGCGCCGGCCGAGCGGCTCGCGTTCGTACTGCACGACATGTTCGCCGTGCCGTTCGACGACATCGCGCCCATCGTGGGACGCACGTCCAACACGACCGCCCAGCTGGCCAGCCGTGCCCGCCGCCGCGTGCAGGGCGCCCCCGTCCCCGACCGCGATATGGACCGGCAGCGCAAGGTCGTCGAGGCGTTCCTGGCCGCGTCGCGAGGCGGCGACTTCGAGGCGCTGCTGGCCGTCCTCGATCCGGACGTCGTCCTGCGGGCCGATCGGGGCGAGCTGGCCGCGCCCGCCTCGACCCTGATCCGCGGCGCGCAGACGGTGGCCCGGCAGGCGCTCCTGTTCGCCTCGTTGGCCCCCTCCGCCCAGCGGGTGCTCGTCAACGGTGGCGCCGGTGTCGTCTCGGCCCCCGATGGTCAGCCGTTCGCGCTGCTCGCCTTCACCGTCAGCGAGGGGCGGATCGTCGAGATCAACATCCTCGCCGATCCCGAGCGACTGAGCGAGCTGTCTCTGCCGGGATAAGTTACGCCCAGAGGTCGTCGAGGGTCGGGAGGGCCACCCGCGCCGTGGTCAGGGTGCGCTTCGCCGGTGGCGCCGGGGGCGCTGCCTCGACGACGTCGAGCGTGTCGAGCGCGGTGTCGGTCAGGAAGCGGCTGGCCGGCGCGATGCTGTGCCGGTCGCTCCCGGAGTAGCGCTGATGCGGCATGCGCAGCGGCGTGTAGAGGGTGAGCTGGTCCCGCGCCCGGGTCAGGGCGACGTAGAAGAGGCGTTGCTCCTCGGCCAGCCCGGTATGGGTGGCCAGCGCCAGGTCCGACGGGAACGCGCCGTCGACGAGTCCGATGACGTGCACCGAGTCCCATTCCAGGCCCTTGGCCGAGTGGACGGTGCTGAGGGTGAGGTAGTCCTCGTCGAGCTTCGGTGGGCCGGCGAGGTCGCTGGTGGATTGCGGCGGGTCGAGGGTGAGACCGGCGACGTACTCGGCCAGCGACGGCGCGGCGGCCGCGGCGGCGACGAGCCGGTCGAGGTCCTCGAGCCGGGTGGGATGGTCGGGGTAGCGCCGGATCAGCAGCGGCCGAAGCATCGTCACCACGGCGGCGGCCCGGTCGGCCGTGGTGGCGGCAGCGCGCGCCCCGACGATTCCGGCAAGGGTCGAGCCGAGCTTGACCCGCGCGCTCGCCGGCGCCGCGGCGACGGCCTCGGCGTGCCGGTCGTCCGCGCGATCCGCGGTGGGGCGCAGCGCCGTGAGCAGGTCGCGGGCCCGAGCCGGGCCGATGCCGTCGTGCAGGCGCAGCAGCCGGTACCAGGCGATCTCGTCGGCCGCGTTGTCGGTGAGGCGCAGTCCGGCCAGGAAGTCCTTGACGTGTGCGGCCTCGAGGAATTTCAGGCCGCCGAACTTCACGAACGGCACCCGCCGGGCGGTGAGCTCGATCTCGAGCAGGTCGCTGTGGTGCCCGGCGCGCATCAGGACGGCCTGATCGCGCAGCCGCTGTCCGGACTCGACGGCCTCGAGCACGGCGTCGGCGACCAGGCGGGCCTCGGCCGGCGCGTCGTAGCACCGCACCAGTCGGGGACGCGGCCCGTCGGCGCGGTCGGAGTGCAGCCGCAACGGCACCTCGCCCGGCCGGACGACGTTGGCCAGGTCGAGCAGCGGTTGACGGGAACGGAAGTTGCGCTCCAGGCGTACCACCGTCACGTCGACGAGCGTGTCGGCCAGGTCGGTGAGGTGAGCGGCGTCCGCCCCGCGGAATCCGTAGATGGCCTGGGCGTCGTCGCCCACGACGGTGAGCCCGGTGCCGTCCGGGCGCAGGTGGTGGACGATGTCGACCTGGACCCGGTTGACGTCCTGGTACTCGTCGACCAGCACGTGATCCCACTGCCCGGCGACGGTCGGGCCGAGCGTCGGATCGCCCAGCAGCGAGCGCCAGGCGATGAGCAGATCGTCGAAGTCCAGCAGCCCGCCATCGCGTTTGCGCGCCATGTACGCGCGGAACAGGTCGAGCATCCGATCCAGGTGCGGTTCGCACCACGGGAACTCGGTGGCGATGACCTCCCTCGCTGCCCGGCCGGTGTTGACCGCCCGGGAGTACGCGTCGACGAGGGTGTCCGCCCGCGGGAACCGCTCACCCGAGCCGGCCAGCCCGTGGTCGTGCCGCAGCAGGTCCATCAGGTCGCGGGCATCGGCCTGGTCGAGCACCGAGAACTCGCCCGGCAGCCCCAGGGCCTCGCCGTACCGGCTCACCAGCCGGTGGGCCACCGCGTGGAACGTGCCGCCCCACAGCTTGCCGGCCGACCGCCGATCGCCGCACAGCACGGCGGCGCGAGCCAGCATGTCGGCCGCCGCCCGCCGGGTGAACGTCAACAGCAGCACCCGGGACGGGTCCGCGCCGTGCGCCAGCAGCCGGGCCACGCGAGCCGTCAGGGTGCGCGTCTTGCCGGTGCCCGCCCCGGCCAGCACCACCAGAGGTCCGCCCGAGTGCGAGGCCGCCGCGAGCTGAGCGTCGTCCAGCCCCGCGTCCCACTCCGGCTCGAACATGCGTGCGAGCCTAGGTCACGAATGCCGCCGTCGGACTACGCCGCGCCGAACCCGGATCAGAGGTTGCCGGGCCGCGACAGGCCGAGCGTGGTGTCACAACGTCGGAATTCACCGACCTTCTGCGGTCGCAGGTACAGCGTCGAGGCGGCGACCTGCGGCAGGTTGTCCGACGTCACGTCGCCGGCCGAGCTGGGCGCCGTGCCGGTGATCTGGAAGCGCACCAGCTTGGTGAACTGGCAGTCGGCGGCGACCGACTCGATGCTGAATTCGATCGGGGTCGGAGGCAGGCCGCGGTTGAGCTGGTCCAGGCCGCCGGCGCCGGTGGATCCCTCCACGAGCGAGATCGTCGAGCCGTTCTGGAGGTTGCTGTCGCTGTTCTGCTTGTGTTTGTGCCCGGCGACGGTCTGCCGGATCTGTCCGGGCAGATCCTTGAGCAGCGGCGCCACTGCCACCGGCTCGTGGGTCGCGAAGATGTCGAACAGATGGTCCTTCGAGACCGCCGAGACCGCGGTGTCGACAGCTCGCTGCTCGAGCGGATTCACCGTGGCGTCGTTCTCGGCGCCGAATTCGCCCGTCGCGCCGTAGACGCGCGGGTCGGGCACGGCGCCGATCGTGAGCCCGTAGGCGTTCAGGTCCTGCCCGCCCACGAGGTACTCGCCGCGAGCCACCCGCTTCTTGGTGCCCAGCACGGTCAGGTTCGGAATCGTGCGCATGGCCGCGATCGTGTCCGGCGAGTCGTGATTGCCGGCCAGCCAGATCATCGGCGCGACCTTCGTCACGTCCCGCAGCTGGTCGAGGTAGGTGGGTGTCATCTCGGCCCGGGTGCCGAACTCCGCCTCGTCGCCGGTGTTGACGATCAGCTTCACGTCGAAGCTCTTCGCGTACTGCGCGACGAGCGGGTAGGTGGTGCCCAGATGCATGTCGGAGATGAACATGATGTTGAACGCGGTGGCGGGCTGATCGGTCCGTTCGATGCGTTGCTGCAGGCTCGACTGGATGGCGGCGATCGCGCTGAGGACGTCGAGGGCCTTCGCCCGCTGGTCGTAGTACTGGTCCAACTGATCAGGAAACAGCTGCAGGGTGGCAAGAGTGCCGTTGACCCGCGATCGTCGCGCCCAGTCGGGTTGGTAGGTCAGCGCACCGATCAGGGCGACGACGACGAGCACGGCGCAGGCCGCGGCGAACTGGCGCAGCCGGCGTCGCAGCTCCCGCTCGCGTCGCGGCCGGTTGCGCACCTGGCGCACGGCCAGGTTGATCGCCGCGGCCACGCCCAGACCGAGCGCGACTCCGATCAGCATCTCGCCGACCAGCCACGCGGTGATCGCCGGCAGCTGATCCACCAGGTCGTCGCGCAGCCGGTCCGCGTACGCCTGAGGGTCCGCGGAAGCCGCCCCCGCCATCTTGACGAGGTCGACGTTCAGCGGCGAGATGTGGACGCCGACCGGCAGCCCGTCCACGTGCGGGAACACCCAGCTGCCGAACGACGTGTCCGCGCTCAGCGACGGACGGGTCAGGACGCTGCCCTGCACCCGGAAGTGCGCCCCGCCCGCAGTGGCCCGATACGGGAACAGCGTGAGCATCGCCGCGGCGCCAGCCACCGGCAGCGCGATGCGCAACGCCCAGCGCAGGACGAACTCGGCACTGGCGCGCGCCACACTCGCCGGCCGCTCCCGCAGCGCACGCAGACCGTTGTCCAACGACGAGCGGATGTGGTCGACAACGCGAGATATCCGGTCAGCCACGATCTCTCGAGTATGCCGGGCGGGGGCCCCGGCGTCCGGCGCTCGGATCTCAAACTGAGACCGGCCACAACCTCGGTGTCCCCGAGACTCAGGGACATGTTCGACGGGGCGGAAAAGCCGACGCGAGCGGTCGAGGACTACGTCAAGGCGATCTACGGGCTCGCGGAGCGCGACCAGCCGGCGACCACGACCGTGCTGGCCACGCAGTTGCGGGTGACCGCTTCGTCGGTGTCGGCCATGCTCGCGCGGTTACGGGCGATGGGCCTGATCACCCATCGCCCGTATTCGGACGTCAGCTTGTCGCCGTCGGGTCTGCAGCTGGCCTTGCGGGTGATCCGCCGCCGCCGACTCGTCGAACTGTTCCTCGTCGAGAGCCTGGAGTACGGGTGGGACGAGGTGGAGGGGGAGGCCGAACTGCTCGAGCACGCCGCGTCGGACCTGTTCGTCGAGCGGATCGCGGCGCGCCTGGGCGATCCGGTGGTCGATCCGCACGGCGACCCGATCCCGACGCAGGACGGTCGGCTGGTCGTCGCGCCGAGCGAGCTGCTGTCCCGGCTCGAACCGGGCGCGACCGGCCGGCTGGTGCGGGTCTGGAACGGCGCCCCAGAGGTCCTGCGCTACCTCGACACCTGCGGGATCGAGCTCGGCGACCGGATCGAGGTGCTGGGCCGGGAGCCGTTCGGCGGCTCGCTCGTGATCAGGGTCGGTGAGCCGAAGGAGGGGCGGGTGCACGGCTTCGGATACGGCCTGGCCGAGGTGCTCTCGATCGAGCCGGACCAGCCGTGACCGGCGTCGCGACCGCGGTACCGGCACCGGTTCCGGTACCGCTGACGTTGCAGGACGTGCGCCGGCGCGGGCGCGCCCGGACGGTGGCGGCACTGTTCGGGCCGGCCTTCGTCGCGTCCGTGGCCTACGTGGATCCGGGCAACTTCGCGACCAACTTCGCCGGCGGCGCCGAGCACGGGTACCGGCTGGTGTGGGTGATCGTGATGGCCAACCTGATGGCCATCGTCGTGCAGTACCTCACCTCGAAGGCGGGCCTGGCGACCGGACGCAGCCTGCCCGAACTGTGCCGGGACCGGTTCGGGCGCCGGGCGAATCTCGTGCTGTGGATGCAGGCCGAGGTCGTGGCCATGGCGACCGATCTGGCCGAGTTCGTCGGCGCGGCCGTCGGACTGAACCTGGTCTTCGGCATACCGCTGTTGCCGGCCGGCCTGATCACCGCGGTCGTCGCGTTCGTCATCCTGGCCCTGGAACAACGGGGCTATCGCCGCTTCGAGCTGGCCATCATGGCGCTGCTGGCATTCGTCGGCGCCGGGTTCCTGTACGTATTCTGGGCCGCCGGTGGGCAGCACTACGGGCAGCTCGCCGGCGGCGTCGTGCCCCACCTCGGTGGTGGCGATCAGCTGAGCCTGACGGTCGGCATCATCGGTGCGACCGTCATGCCGCACGTGGTGTACCTGCACTCGGCGTTGCAGAAGAACCGGATCAAGGCGGGCGACAAGCACGAGCGGCAGACCCTGCTGCGGTACAACAGGTGGGATTGCATCATCGGGCTCGGCCTCGCGGGTGCGGTCAACCTCTCGATGCTGTGCATCGCGGCGGCGCTGTTCCACCAGCCGGGGCTCACCGGGGTCAGCGATCTCGAGTCGATCCACGCCCACCTCGGCGTGCTCGTCGGAGGAGGGGCGGCGCTGGCCTTCGGGATCGCCCTGATGGCCTCGGGCCTGTCGTCCTCGAGCGTGGGCACCTACGCCGGTCAGATCGTGATGGCCGGGTTCATGAACTGGCGCATCCCGTTGCTGCTACGCCGGGCGCTCACGATGCTCCCGTCGCTGATCGTGCTGGCGCTGGCCGCGGATCCCAGCCACGCGCTGGTCCTCTCCCAGATCGTGCTGTCGTTCGGCATCCCGTTCGCGCTCGTCCCGTTGCTGCTGATCACCCGCGACCGCCGGGTGATGCGCGACATGAGGAATCGCCGGCTCACCAGCGCGGCGATGCTCGTGATCACCGTGGTGATCACCGGCCTGAACCTCTACTTGCTCTACGACACGATCGGCCCGCGGTTCTGACGATCGGCGATCGTGCCTTTGCGTCCGACGAGATGAAAGACGCGGCTGAGTTGGCGATAGGGGTCGCGGCGGCTGGCTTCGAGTTCGACCGCGGCCGTCGCGGCTACCTGCTTGGAATCGCTCGGGTCCAACTCGGCTCCGCTGAACTCGAGCCAGTCGACAAACAGCCAGACCCCGTACCAGCGGAGTGGCTCCACGCCACGGTTGCGCAGGAACTCGCTGACTTCCTCCACCGTGTCGGCCCGGCCCGGCAGCCCGAGCACCCCGATCCCGGTTCGGGCGTCGAAGGATGCCAGGGCGTCGTCCCAGCGCCGTTCCAAGGCCGGCTGGACCGCCATCGCCTTGGCGTTGCCGGTCATGATCGAGACGATGCCACCGGGAGCAGCACACCGGCACAGCTGGTCGACCAACGCCTCCGGCTGCTCGAGGTATCCGAGCACGCCATGGCACAACACGGCAGCGAAGCGTCGCCCGTTGACCGCCTCGTCGGCGTTGTGGCCGTCGGCCTCCAGGAGCGTCACCCGGCGCTGGGCCTCACCGGGCAGCCGCTGGAGTCGCTGTCGGGCCTTGTCCAGCATCGCGGGCGACGAGTCGAGCACCGTCACGTCGTAACCGGCGTGGGCCAGCGGGAACGACTGATGCCCCGCGCCGCCGCCGACGTCGAGAACTGGTGCGGGAGGTGGGGGCAGGTGCTCCAACAGCTGCTGGTTCATCACGTAGGTGCGCACGTAGCCCTTGACGGTGGCATAGGCCTCGTCGGCGAAGTGGCTGGCCAGACTCGAACTGGACCAGGGGGTTTCGCTCATCGTCCCAACATATGCCGTTGTGCGGATCCGGGCGGCGCACGTATTGTGTGCATGCGCGCACTGTGCGTGCTCGTGTCAGCGCTGACACTTCCGCTCCCGACGAGACCCGACGCTGACCCCAGCTGACCCGCCGACCCCGCGGAAGGGCGGCACCATGACCGGTGCTCCGTGGCTGATGCATGCCGTCACCGCGTCCATGTTGCTCATCGCGGCCTACTGCGTCGCGCGGTTGATCATTGCCCGGCTCTGGCACCGGGACACGGACCACGCGGTCGATGCCGTGCACATCGCGATGGGCGTCGCCATGGCCGGAATGATCGTCCCGCGGTGGGACCCGCTTCCGGCCCGGACGTGGGAGGTCATCTTCGCCGTGGCCGCCCTCTGGTTCGCCGGCCTGGCGATTCGCGACCGCCGCCACGTCCCGCACGTCCTGGGTAGTGCAGCCATGCTGTATATGTACGCGGCTGCGTCGGACACCCAGTCGATGGCGGGTATGTCGATGGCCGGCCCGTCCTCCGGGATCCCGGTGGTGAGTGCGGCGCTGGCGCTGGCGCTGCTCGGCTACGTCTGGCGGACGGCCACCCAGCTCGCGGGCGTCGCCGAGTCCAGCTACTGCCGGGCGGACTACCTGGCGCCCCGGCTTGCCGCCTGCTGCGAAGTCGCCATGGGCCTGGCCATGGCGTACCCGTTGCTCGAGATGCTCTGAGCCGGGCGGCTACGCAGCGGTGGAGTGATGCTTGGCCATGACCCACTGTTGCAGCTTGTCGGCCGCATCGCTGAGGTCGGCGAGTCCGGCCAGCATGGCTTCGTGGTCGGCCCAGGCGCGCGTGAACACGTCCGGGAACGTCGCGCTGAGTTTGGCTTCGGCGGATTGGAGGTTGCCCAGCAGGTCGGCGAGTGCGCCCTGCTCGTCGCGGCTGAGATCGCACATACACCGATCGTAGATGGATGTTTACTGTCGGTCGACCCCCTGCGGGGACCAGCGCGTCCCGTCGGGGGTGTCCTGAACGTGCAGCCCAGCCGTGAGCAGCGCGTCGCGGATCCGGTCGGCGTCGTCGTATCGTCGCTCGCGCCGCCAACCGGATCGCAGGGCCAGGAGCGCATCGATCACGGCCGGCCAGGCATCGGGGGACTCCGCCGATGCGGCCTGGCCCAGTCGCACGACGAGCGCCCGCAGGACCGCACGAGCCTGCTCGGTGCCCTGATCCTCGTCCGTGTCGGCGGCCCAGGCGTGTATCGCCGCCTCCAGGTCGAGGACGACGGTGGCCATCCCCGCACCGTCGTGCTGGCCGGCCGCGTCGTCGAAGGCCTGCTCGGCCGCGGCGATCAGGTCCGGCAATGCCGGCACGGGTGGCTCGGCCGCGGCAGTTGGAATGGGCGGCCGGGCCGGACCGGTAGTCATGCCGCGCTCGACCAGCTCGCGCAGCTGGGCCAGGCGCAGGGTCGTCCCGGCCGGCAGCACCGAGCTCACCCCGGCCCTGCGGACGGTCAGCGCGCCGCGTCCCGCGATCTGCACCGTGCCGGCCCGAAGATCGATGATCATCGCGGTGTGCTCGTCGACGCCCAGTACCGCGGCGTCGTGGGGCAACATCGCCTCGAGCACGGCCAGGCGGCGCTCGCCGAGATAGCAGTAGCGGGTGTCGTGCGTGCCCCCCTCGGCGTTGTCGTAGTGCGGGATCACGGCGACGTTGAGGCCGAGAACGCCGAGCAGGTCCAGCCCGTCCAGCCACTGAGGCGCGGCGCCGACCTTGTAGATCTCATACACCGGCACCGTGACCGCGCCGGCAGTCGCCGCGGCGGCCGAGGCGAGGACGGTGATGCCGTGCGCGGCGCCCACCCGGTCGCGCAGCGTCGGCGCGAGCTCGGCCTGCCACCGCGCCAATGCGTAGGACGGGCTGCCCGGCCCGGCGAACACCCAGTCGGCCGCGCGCACGGCGGCCCGGTCGTCGGCGGACGTTCCGCCCAGCACCGTCACCTCGAGGCCGACGCTTCGGGCGAAGTAGCTACGCGCCCGGGTCGACACGTCGTCGACGTTCTCCTGGAAGGCATACGGCGTCTCGAGAAGTACCGCGGCGCATCGACGCAGGTGCACATTCGCCAGCAATGTCCGGTGAATGCTCACCATCGTCGGGCTCGTCTCGCCCGAACCGATGATGGCCAGCAGCCCGTCCGCACGGCGCATCGGCCGCTCCTTCGTCCTCGGCGAGGGGCCTACCTCATTCAACGTGAGACCGCGCACGGGCGCGAGTACCTGCTGCTTAGCTAGGCTAACGAACCATGGCGGCGGTTGAGTACAAGTGGATCGCGCTGTCGAACACCACGCTCGGCACGCTCATGGCCACCCTCGACGCCTCGATCGTGATCATCGCCATGCCGGCGATCTTCCGCGGCATCCATCTCGATCCGCTCGCCGCCGGCAACATCACCTACCTGCTCTGGATGGTGCTCGGCTACCTGCTCGTGTCGGCGGTCATGGTCGTGTCGCTCGGCCGCCTGGGCGACATCTTCGGCCGGGTCCGGATGTACAACCTCGGCTTCCTCATCTTCAGCCTCGCCTCGCTCGCGCTGTCCCTCGATCCGTTCACCGGACACGCCGGAGCGCTGTGGCTGATCCTGCTGCGCGTCGTGCAGGCCATCGGCGGCTCGATGCTGACCGCGAACTCGGCGGCGATCCTCACCGACGCGTTCCCGATCGAACAACGCGGCATGGCCCTCGGCGTCAACCAGATCGCCGCCCTGGCCGGACAGTTCCTGGGCCTGCTCGCCGGCGGCCTGCTCGCCGTCGTCGACTGGCGGGCGGTGTTCTGGGTGAACGTCCCGATCGGCATCGTCGGCACCCTGTGGTCCTACCGCAGCCTGCGCGACAGCGGCGTGCGCCACCGCGCGCGCATCGATTGGGCCGGGAACGTCACGTTCACCCTCGGCGTCGGCCTACTGCTCGCCGCCATCACGCACGGCATCCAGCCCTATCGCGACCATCCGACCGGGTGGACGAGCCCGATCGTCGTCGGCGGACTGGCGCTCGGGGTCGGGCTGCTGATCGCGTTCGTCGTGATCGAGTCGCGCATCGCCGAGCCGATGTTCCGTCTCGGGCTGTTCCGGATCCGGGCGTTCGCGGCCGGCAGCCTCGCTGCCCTGCTCGTCGCGGTCGGACGCGGCGGGCTGCAATTCATGCTCATCATCTGGCTGCAAGGTGTCTGGCTGCCCTCCCGGGGCTACGCGTTCGACGACACGCCCCTGTGGGCCGGCATCTTCCTGCTGCCGCTGACCGCCGGGTTCCTGGTCGCCGGCCCGGTGAGCGGGTACCTGTCCGACCGGTACGGGGCGCGGTGGTTCGCCACCGGTGGGTTGGTGCTGGTGGCCGGCGCGTTCCTCGGCCTGCTGGCCCTGCCGGTGGACTTCGCCTACCCCGAGTTCGCCGCCCTGCTGCTGGTCAGTGGGATCGGCCAGGGCCTGTTCTCGGCCCCCAACACCTCGGCGATCATGAGCAGCGTCCCGCCCGAGGATCGCGGCGCCGCGTCCGGGATGCGCTCGACGTTCCAGAATTCGGGGACCGCGCTCTCCATCGGGGTGTTCTTCTCGCTCATGACAGCGGGCCTGGCCCACTCGCTGCCGTCCGCGCTGTCGTCCGGACTGCAGGCGCACGGCGTGCCGGCCGACACCGCCACCAGCGTCGCCCACCTGCCGCCGGTCAGTACCCTGTTCGCCGCCTTCCTGGGCAGCAACCCGGTCCATCATTTGCTCGCCCCGACCGGCGTCCTGAACACGTTGTCTGCCCACGACGTCGCCGCGCTGACGAGCACCTCGTTCTTCCCGGACGTCATCGCGGGACCGTTCCACCACGGGCTGACCGTCGTGTTCGTCACCGCGGCCGCGCTGGCGGCGATCGCCGCGCTCGCCTCGCTCGCCCGCGGGCCGCGACGCGGCGTCGTCGGCAGCGGTGGCGGTGGAGGTGGCGTCGGTCCTCCCGAGGAGGACGGCCCGACGCCTGTGGACGCAGCGACAACCCAGAGCCGCCAGCCAGTCGGTCCATCCGACTAGCTGGCGGCGGGCGGGGGAGCGGGCGGCTGGCCTGGTGTCCCGGTCACAGTGAGGCGGCGGCGAGGTCCTTGAAGAAGCCGCTGACGCGGTGACTGTGCCGGCGGACCGGCTGGGCCTTGGTGGACCGAGCGGTGCGGCTGCGCCGGTACTCGGCGGCGTCGGTGATCTGGCGCTGGTGGCGCTCGGTGGCGATGACGGTGGTGAAGTTGGTGTTCATGGTGTCCTCCTCGGTTGGCCTGATAGAGCAAGCTTCCGAGTAAGGCCCGGGGCGCCACATCGGGAGCGAGCCTTAGATCCGGCCCTTAGACCCCTCAGATTCGGCCACGTTCTGGCTTCCAGGCCCTCAGATCGGCCGCCATCCCGAGATTTCAGGGCTCTGGCGGACTAAGGGGTCCTAGACAGGCACCGATTATCTTCGGCCCGACGGCCCCGACCACCGAGATCCATGATCACAGCCCGATTCACCGGTGCTCGGGCGGTCCGGCGAGCACACGCTGCCGGTCAAGCTCGTCACCCGGGCGTCGGGTGGTTGTCCCGGCGACTGAACGAGCGCCGCCCCCACAGCCCCCCGGCCGCCGCCAGGACGGCCGGAACGAGCAGCCACCACAGGGAGATGCCGGTTCGGCCGGCCGGGTGTGCGGCCTTCGGGCCCGGGCTGGTCGGGCTACTCGGACCCGACGACGGCGCGGACGACGGCGCGCCCGGAGGCCCGGATGCCGATGGGCCACTGGGTCCGGCCGCCGACCGAGCGGTGCGTGCCTGGCCGTGCAGCACGACGAACGATGCCCTCGCCGGGTCCAACGACCAGACGCCGGCCGCGCTCAGCGAGTGTCCACCCTCGCCGAACGGGGCGAGGTGCACGCCGGAGAGGTTGCCCGAGGCGTCGGCCTGCGTCACCGCTCGACGGCGCCCGTCGACGGTGAGCGCGACCTGCTCGTGCGGCGCGAATCCGTGCCCGCGGGCGGTTACCGCGTTCCCGGACGGAGCGAGTTCCAGCTGCGGTCGGTACACCTGCACCTTGACGGCGGCGGCCGTCACCTCGAACGGCGCTGAAACCGACGATGCCGGGCCCGAAGCGCTCACCGCGCCCACCGCGATCGATGCGTTGGCCGGCACGGTCAGCCTGACGTTGGTCACGATGCCGTGGGCATCGGAACGGGCGGTGGCCGTCGCTGTTCCGAGGCGCAGGGTGATCTGCTCGTTCGGGGCGAAGCTGTCACCGTTGACCGTGACCGCCGTTCCGCGAGGTCCCGCGGTGGGCGACACCACGAGGTGCGGCGTGTACGTCACTGGCGCGGTCGCTCGCGCCGCCGGTACGACGGTCGTGGCCAGCCGGCCCGCCGCCGCGGTGACCGTCACCGGGAACGAGCTCGTCGTACTACCGAGTGTGTCGGCCGCCGTCACGTGCACCGTGTAGCTGCCGGTCTGCTGGTAGGTATGCGTTCCGGAGATCGCCCCGGGCGCCGCGACCGTGGCGTCCTCGGTCGCCGTCCCGTCGCCCCATTGCACGCGAGCCTGGTAGCCGCTACCGGCCGGCGTTCCGCCGGAGACCGTGCCCAGGTCGGCCGCGAGCGCAGCGCCGGCGGTGGCCGTCTGGTTCGGCGGTGCGGTGAGGGTGAGCGCCGGCGGGGGGGTGCCGTCGTCCGCAACGGCGAACAAGTGGATGTCCGAGTTGGACGAGGGCATGGTCACCGATGCCACGTGCTCGCCGGCCGGCACCGCGAAGGGCGCTGTCGCGAACAGGAAGGTCACGTTCGGGTCGTGGCCGCCGTCCTTGAGCCGGTACCCCGACCTTGCCACGACGATGTTGCCGAACGACGGCGTACCCCCGGAGTCGCCGCCGAACGTCCAGTCGCTGTACTGGATCGGCGTGGTGGCCGTCGTCCCGTCGGTGAACGTCACCGTAGCGGTGGCCTCCTGTGGCCCGTTGGTGCCGACGCCGATGAACGAGATGTGCGTGGCATCGTCCGGCACGGTCAACTGCACCGTCTTGCCGTCGCCGGTCACGTTGTCCGGGTGCAACGCCGGAACGACCGGCAGCGTGAAGTGCAGCGACGTGCCGGACACGGTGGCCTGATGTCCCTGCACGAGCCCGGCGGCTGAGAGCGCGGCGCGCGAGTACGACCAGCCACCAGCGTCGCAATCAGCGCCGGCGGTGCCGTCGTCGCCGATGCAGATCGAATCGAACGCGGCGGTCAGGCCGTTGCTGGGTGCGAAAACGACGTTGACGGCGGCCGTAGCGGTGCCTTGGCTCTGCCCGTCGGAGACGGTCACGCCGACCTGATAGTAGCCAGCCTTACTGTAGGTATGCGTACCCGTGACGGCGTAGACACCGCGGGACGAGTTGCCCATCGTCGCGGCCGCCGGCGCCGTGCCGTCGCCCCAGTCGACCGTGGCCGTGTAGTCGGCGGCCGTGGTTCCGGTGCCGCCGGTGACGGTGGCCAGGGTTCCGCTGACCGGGCCGCCGGCCACGCCGTCCAGGGCAGCGGCGGCCGGGGTGACCGTGAGCGGGCCGCCGCCGACGACAACGTCGCCGCCGGACAGGAGCTCGAGTTCGGCGAGGTTCAGTTGCGCCGCGCCGACCGTGCGGGTGACGGTCAGGCGGAAGTACTTGAAGGAGCCGGGCTTGGACACCGTGAACGATCGGGTCTGGTCGCGCCACGGGAACGTCTCACCGGAACGCGAATCGAGCTTGGCCCAGGTGCGGCCGTCGTTCGACCCTTGCAGCGTCCAGGCGGCTGGATCGCCCGCCGTCGCGCCCGAGGTGATCGTGTACGTCGTGGGCCGCTGCTTGGTGCCGTTGTACTTCCAGGTGATCTGCGGGGTGCCGCTGGCGAAGGTCACCTGCGTCGAGGACGAGTCGTCGAACAGCTTCGACGCGTCCAGGCCGTCAGGACCCGTTGCCGTCCCGAGGCCTGGTCCGGTGGTGTCCTGCAACGGCTTGGGCGCGGTGTTGCCCTTGGTGAGCGACGGCGGCGCGTCGTTGCGACCGGTGCCCCAGCTCGACGGCGTGGCGCCCATCTGGAAGTCGAGGGTGCCGCCGTGCGTCAGCGACGCCGAGTTGATCGACACACTCGACTGGCTGTGGCCGTTGACCTTCAGCCCCTGCACGTAGATGTTGCTGGTGCTGTTGTTCGGCGCGTTGATCACGATGTCGCCGGTGGTGCGGTGCACGGTCACCTTGCGGAACAAGGGCGAACCGATCGCCCAGTTCGGCGATCCGGCCTGCAGCGGGTAGAGGCCCAGCGAGCTGAGGATGAACCACGACGACATCTCGCCGTTGTCCTCGTCGCCCGGGTAGCCCTGCCCGATCTCGCTGCCCACGTAGACGCGCTGCAGGATCTCGCGTACCAGCTTGTCGGTCTTGGCGGGCGCCCCGACGTAGTCGTACATGTAGGGGATGTGGTGCGAGGGCTGGTTGCTCATGCCGAGCTGGCCCAGCCGCACCGCCTGCGCCTCGCGCATCTCGTGGATGACGCCGCCGTAGCTACCCGGCTTGTCGGCGTTCTCCGGTGTGGCGAAGAACGTGTCGAGCTTCTTCTCCAACGCCGCCCGCCCGCCGTACAGATCCGCCAACCCCTGCCCGTCGTGGGGCGCGGTGAACGCGAAGTTCCAGCCGTCGGTCTCGGTGAACGCGCCGCCCCACACGGTGGGATCGGCCGCGGCGAAGTCGCCGTTGGGCTTGCGGCCCTGGAAGAACTTCGTCGCCGGGTCGAACATGTTCACGTAGTTCTGCGCACGCTGCAGGAAGTACTCGGACTGCTCGCGCAGCTTGTCGCGCTGCGCCCGCGGAGTGGACGGGTCCTTCGCCAGCGCCGCCGCCATGTTGCCGATGCCGTAGTCGTTGACATAGCCCTCGAGCGCCCACGACACGCTCTCACCCATGTTGGTGGACGTGTAGCCCTGGAAGATCGAGGTGTCCAACCCCTTGCGGCCGACTGCTGAGAGGCCGGACAGCACGGTGGCGTCCTTGATCGCGGCGTTCAGCGCGCTCATCGGATCGGGCAGCTTCACGCCGTTCAGGTACGCCTCGGCCATGGCGACGTCGGCGCTGGTACCGGTCATCAGGTCGGCGTACCCGGGCGAGGACCAACGGGCGATCCACCCGCCGTCTCGATACTGCTGGACGAACCCGTCGGCGATGCGCGCGGCGACGTCCGGGTACAGCAGCGAGTACGCCGGCCATACCGTGCGGTACGTATCCCAGAAGCCGTTGTTGACGTAGATCAGCCCGTCGACGATCTTGGCGCCGGTCTGGGTCGGACTCGACGGCCCGGTCGGTGCCGATACCGGGCTGGCGTACTGCCAGTGCGGGTGCGCCGCGCTCGCGGTGTTCTCTGACTGCGAGTTCGGGTAGAGGTTGAGCCGGTAGAGGTTCGAGTACAGGGTGACGAGCTGCGACTCGGTGGCGCCCTGCACCCGGATCCGGCCGAGGCGATCCGTCCAGGCGGAGTGCGCGGCGGACCGAACCTGGTCGAAGCTGCGCGCGGTCAGCTCCAGGTCCAGGTTGTGGTGGGCCTGGTCGACGGACAGGAACGAGGTCGCCAGCCGCAGCGTGACCGACGACGTGCCGAACGTGGCCGACGTCGCGGTCGATGCCGTCGCCGCCGAGTCGAACGTGCCGTACACGAACATGCGGGTGCGGCCGGCGGACAGCCCGCTCCCGTTGTCGACCCAGCCGGTGATCGTGGTGCCGCTGATCGAGAACGTCCCGTTGTAGAAGACCAAACTGCCACTCGTCGCCCCGGCCGGGAACGTGAACCGGAAGACACCGCCGTGGTCACTCGGCGTCATGTCGGCGCTCAGCCCGCCCTGCAGATCCACGTGGTAGTAGTCGGGCTGCGCGACCTCGGTGGCGTGGGTGAACGCGAGCGCGCGACTGGCCGGACTGCCCGTGAGCGAGCCGCCGGTCGGCACCGGCATCACCGACATCTGGTTGCGGTCGCCCATCCACGGGCTGGGCTCGTGCGAGATCGCCAGCCCCTGCAGCATCGGCAGGTTGGCTGCGTTGTTGGCCTGCTGGTAGTAGTACTCCCACGAGTTCGAGCTCGCGTCGGTCACCGGGGTGAGGAAGTTGAACCCATTGGGCACCGCACTGATGGGCAGGTTGTTGCCGCGCGAGAACGAGCCCGAGGCGTTGGTGCCGCGGCGGGTGTCGACGTAGTTGGTCAGGCTCGAGCCGTCGATGCTCGGGGTCACGCCCTGCACGGTGACGTCGTCGATCCAGCCCTGGAACCGGGTGTCGGCCTTGGCGGTCGGGTTGTCGTAGGCGAGCAGGATCCGGTCGATCGTCTTGCCCTTGGCCACGTCGCCGAGGTCGGACGACACGGCGTTCCACTGGCTGGCGTACAGCACCTTGGACTGGCCCTGGCCGGCGGCGGTCAGCGCGTAGCCGTGCTGGTCGAGGGGGTGCCGCTGGCTGAGGTAGGTGCCGTCGGTGAAGTGCAGGTCGACCGCGACGAACGTCGACGGGTACGTCGAGTCCGCGCCGACGGCCTCGGGAAACACCTTGTACGACAGGCGGGTCTGCGATCCGACCGGGATGTGCACGTCGTAGAGCTTGTTCGTGGCGAACGAGCGCCCGACGCCCTGCGCGCCGCCCGCGTAGCGCAGCGAGGCCAGCCCGGTGAAACCGGCGGTGGGCTTCATGTTGTAGCCGCTGACCGGGCCGGCGCCCACGACGCTGACCATCGGCGTGGGCGGGGGAAGGGTGTTCGAGCCGTCGGAGATGTCCCAGTCACCGAGCTGGAGCAGGCCGTCGCCGCTGTTGGCAGTGATGTTCAGCCGGTAGTACGCGTACGGCGTCGTGTTCGTGAAGGAGTAGACGTTGGTGGTCAGGGGGGCCGCGAAGGTCTGCCCGGTCCGGGTGTCCAGATCGGTCCACGCGGTGCCGTCGGTCGAACCCTGCAGGGTGAAGTTCTTGGGGTTACGACCCGGCGAGTCGTCGGCCGAGGTCAGCGAGTACTTGACGACGGTCTCGGGCTGGCTCAGCTGGTAGGTCGCCCAGCCGGTCGGGTTGAACGCCAGCCACTTCGTGGACGGGTTGCCGTCCTTGAGGTTGGCGACGACCTCGTTCGGCGGGTTGTCGGCACTGGCCGTGACCGCGATGACCTTGCCCAGCAGGGTGCCCGGCAGCGCGCTGCTCGAGTTCGAGCCGCTCAGATTGCCCTGGATCGGCTGGCCGTGCGCGTCGGTCTCGACCGTGCTCGCGAGCGGTTGCGGGTCGGCCGCCTCGAACGAGCTGGCGAAGTCGCCCGGCGCCACGGGGGCCGGCGCCGGGGATGCGGGTGGCGCCAGCGCAACCGTTCCGGCGGCGAGCAGCACCGCCAGCGCTGCCGTGACGAGCGTGCGGGGACGACCGGCAACGTGGTTCGGCATACCGAAGCGCCTCTCGATCTGGAGCCGCCAAGTCGCCCGAGAATCCCGGGACGGCCCGCCGGGGTGAGTGTCCTCCCGGATCGCAGCAGGTAAGGCACGTTCTGTCAACGTTGTCAGAAGAACTGGTTCGAAGCCTCTCCTTCGATTGTGGTTCGTTCGCTCGGCCCAGCGGGGCGTGCGAACCACTATCGGAGCGGGCGGGCGGCGGCCAGATCTCACGCGGCGGCGGCGGACGCGTTGCGCGAGAACGGTATTGCCGAGCTGTCGGCTCGCAGCGTGGCGGGCCGGGGCCGACGTCAACCAGGCGCTGATCTTCTATCACTTCGGCACCGTGGCCGACCTCATCGACGCCGCCTGCCGCGAGGCCGTCGACTCGAGCATCGACGGCTACCGGCAGCAGTTCGCCGCGGTCGGCTCGTTCGTCGAGCTCCTGCGCCTCGGTCGAGAGCTGCACGACCGCGAGCGGGCGACCGGAAACGTCGCGATCATGGCGCAGCTGATGGCCGGCGCGCAGAGCAACGAGCGGCTCGCCGCGACCGCGCGATATTGCCTGGCTCGCTGGAATGCCGAACTCGAAACCGTCGTCGCCCGTCTGGTCGACGGCAGCGCGTTCGACGGACTCCTCGATCCGGCCGGTCTCGCCCGCGCCATCAGTTCCGGGTTCCTCGGTCTGGAGCTCTACGAGGGCGTCGACAGTGCCGGCGCCCACGACGCGTTGGAGGCGCTGGAACGACTCGGCGTGCTGGTCGAGGTCGTGGACGAACTCCCGCCCATCGCCCAACGAGCACTTCGGGTCAAGCTTCGCCGTCGCACGCGAACCTAGGCTTCGATGTCGCACGCGAACCTAGGCTTCGCCGTCGCACGTACCTAGGCTTCGACGTCGAACGAACCCAGGCTTCGATGTCGCACGTGAGCCTGGCCGAGCGTGGTCGCTCGGTCCTCGCGGCTTCCAGCCGGGGTCGCCCCCAGCCAGGGCGCGGCGTGATGACCCGGAACAGTCCCGCGGTCGTCTCAGTCGGCCCCTTGGCCGGCGGTCATTCCAGAGCAGCTGTTGCCTCACCCGGCTCTTCCCGGCCACCCCTCCCTGGCCGCCTCCCCACCAACCACAGCTCGGCTGTGTTAGCTGTCGTCGGGTGGGTGGACGACGTAGTGGTGGTTGGTGGGGTCGGTCCAGTGGTAGGCGCCGTCGTCGGTTCGTTC
>Ga0137412_10000468_pt1 | contig 28356 bp, 22 predicted proteins | sample CZODoug2_1_16fun_FD_122160 | JGI IMG/M metagenome (GOLD analysis project Ga0137412, IMG submission 122160) | Vadose zone soil fungal communities from Angelo Coast Range Reserve, California, USA - CZODoug2_1_16fungal (Hybrid Assembly) | ecosystem: Environmental > Terrestrial > Soil > Vadose zone...
CTGGACGCCGCCGGACACCGTGCACCCCGGCTTGCTGCTGGAGATCACCGACGGTCGGTTCAGCCGGGTGGAGCCCGCCGCCTCCCCACCCGCCGACGCCGAAGTGCTGCGCGGGCTGAGCCTGCCCGGCCTGGCTGACGCCCACTCACATGCCTTCCATCGGGCGCTACGGGCCCGCGGTGGTGGCGGCGACTTCTTCGGTTGGCGCGACGGGATGTACGCGGTCGCCCAACGCCTGGACCCGGATTCCTACCTGGCGCTGGCCGGGGCGGTGTACGCGGAGTTGGCGCTGGCCGGGGTGACCTGCGTGGGGGAGTTCCACTACCTGCACCACGCGCCGGGTGGGGAGCGCTACACAGACCCGAACGCCATGGGGCACGCGGTGGCGCAGGCCGCGCGGGAGGCCGGCATCCGGATCACCGTGCTGGACACCTGCTACCTCTCCGGTGGTTTCGGCGCGAACCTGACGCCGGCTCAGCAGCGTTTCTCCGACGGGGACGTGAACACCTGGCTGGGTCGGGTGTCCCGCTTCGACCCGGGGCCGGGCGCGCGGCTGGGCGCCGCGGTGCACTCGGTGCGCGCCGTGCCGCCGGACGCCATCGAGATGGTCGCGGAATGGGCCGCCCGCGGCGCACCGCTGCACGCGCACGTCTCGGAACAACCGGCGGAGAACGAAGCCTGCCGGGCCGCGTACGGGTGCACCCCCACGGAGGTGCTGCACGCCGCCGGCGCGTTGGCCAGCAACCTGACCGCGGTGCACGGCACCCACCTGAGCGCCGGCGACATCACCTTGTTCGGGTTGAACCGGGCAACCGTGTGCCTGTGCCCGACCACCGAGCGGGACCTGGCCGACGGCATCGGCCCGGCCGCCGCACTGCGCGCCGCCGGCGTCACGCTCACCCTCGGCTCGGACAGCCACGCGGTCATCGACCTGTTCGAGGAGGCCCGCGCGGTCGAGCTGCACGAACGCCTGATCACCGGAACGCGCGGACACGTCGACGCCGACGCCCTGCTGCGCGCCGCGACCGTGGACGGGCACGCCTGCCTGGGTTGGCCGGATGCCGGTCGCCTCGAGGTGGGCGCGCCTGCCGACCTGGTCACCGTCGCGTTGGACTCGGTGCGCACCGCCGGCTGCCCCCCGGATGCCCGCACCGCCGTGTTCGCCGCCACCGCCGCCGACGTCCGCCACGTCATCGCCTCCGGCCGCGTCATCGTCGCCGACGGCCGGCACACCCTGCTCGACGACGTCCCGGCCGCCCTGTCCACCGCCATCGAGGCCCTGTGGTGAGCGGGCTCCCGAACCGCTCATTCATGACCGGTGCGTCAGATCGGCGCCCGATTTGTCCGGGTTCCATGACGTACCGGGTAGGAGAGAACCCCACTGGGTCATTCATGAGCTGCGTGGTGCGATGAGCTCGGTTCTGCTCACCGACATCGCGTCGCTGGTCACCAACGACCCGAGCGCCGGTCCCGGCGTGCTCGGCGAAATCCCCGACGCGGCGTTGGCCATCGTCAGCGGGCGCATCGCCTGGGTGGGTCCCGCACGCGGCGGCCCGGCCTGCGATGTCCGGCTGTCCGCCGGGGGCGGCGCGGTGCTGCCGGGATTCGTGGATTCGCACACCCACCTGGTTTTCGCCGGTGATCGGTTCGGCGAATTCACCGCCCGTATGGCCGGGCGTCCCTACGCCGCGGGTGGCATTGCCACCACGGTGGCCGCCACTCGCGCCGCCCCGGACGAGGTACTCACCGCGCACACCGCCCGGCTGATCGGGGAACTACGGGCGAGCGGCGTGACCACTGTGGAGATCAAGTCCGGCTACGGGCTTTCGGTCGCCGACGAAGCACGCTGTCTGGCCATCGCGCACCAGTTCACCGTGGAGACCACGTTCCTCGGCGCGCACGTGGTGCCCGCCGAGCACGCCGCGGACCGCGCGGCCTATCTGGACCTGGTCACCGGTCCGATGCTGGCCGCGGCCGCACCACACGCCCGCTGGATCGACGTGTTCTGCGACCGGGGAGCGTTCGACGCCGACGAGGCCCGGGCGGTCGCCGTCGCCGGTCAACAAGCGGGGCTGGGGCTGCGCATGCACGTCAACCAACTCCAACCCGGCCCCGGCGCCCAACTCGCGGTGGAGCTCGGGGCGGCCAGCGCCGATCACTGCACGCACCTGACCGACGCCGACGTGGACGCGCTCGCCCAATCGACCACGGTGGCCACCCTGCTGCCGGGGGCGGAGTTCAGCACCCGCGCGCCGTACCCGGACGCGCGTCGCCTGCTGGACGCCGGGGCGCGGGTGGCGCTGGCCACCGACTGCAACCCGGGCTCGAGCTACACCACGTCGATGCCGTTCTGCATCGCGCTGGCCGTCCGCGAGATGGGCATGACCCCGGCCGAGGCGGTGCACGCGGCCACCGCCGGCGGCGCCCTGGCCCTGCGCCGCGACGACATCGGGGTGCTGCGACCCGGAGCGCGGGCGGATCTGGTGGTGCTGGCTGCCCCCGACGCGGGGTACCTGGCCTACCGGCCGGGGGTGGCGTTGGTCGCCGGGGTGTGGCAGGGCGGACGCCCGGTGCTCTAAATCGGGCTGATGGTCACACCATCCCGGAAAACAGCCACCGGGTGATCGGGATCAACAGCGGGGCGGCGGCCAGCAGCATGCCCAGCGCCAGCAGCAACGCGATCGCCCGCGTGCGCAGCGAGGGGCCACCGGTCGGGGCACGCATGGTCCGCAGCACAATCGCAGGATAACGACGGTTTTTCCCGCGGAAACCCTGCTCGTGGTCAAGGCCTCGACGTTCGGTTCAGGCGTTTTCCAGGTAAGACGTCGGGCACGACCGGGCAGACGTTATGTCCGCTGTTGGGCAACCGTGGCGTTTTGCCCGGGATCGCGTGCAAAACTCCCCGAAGCGCCACTGCCCGACAGACCGGCAAGGAGAACCACCGATGCGCGCACGTCGGCTGCTTGCGGTCATGGCTGTGCTCTCGGCGGTGGCTGTGGGTAACCAGGTGGTGCACGCCGATCCCGGGCCTGCGTCGACCCCGCTGATCCCGGCCGGTGCGCTCGCCCCGTCCGCGGCATCCCTGGCCGCGCAACGGGTGCTGGAGGCCGCCGCCGATGCCCCGCTGACCATCGTCCGCGACGCCCGCGGGCTGGCCCACACCTTCGGCACCAGCCCGCTGCACCCGCTGGCGCTGCCCGCCGGCGCGGACGTGAGCAGCCCGCAGACCATGGCCCGCGCCCAACTGACCCGGCTGGCCCCGTTGTTCGGGCTCACCGACACCGCGCGCGAACTGGTCATGGAGCCCCGCCCGGACGGGCTGCCCAGCGGCCCCGACGAGGACCTGATCGTGCGCTTCCAACAACTGCGCGGCGCGTTGCCGGTGCTCGGTGGCGAACTGTCCGTGGTGTTGGACCCGGCGGGCGCCCTGAAGTCGGTCACCGGCGAGACGCTGCCGGCTGCGGACGCCCCGCCCGCCGCCGCAACGAGCGCGGAGCAGGCGCAGCAGACCGCACTGGACCTGGTGGCTCGCGACCACCCGCACACTCCGCCGGCCCGGCTGCACAGCAGCACCCCGCAACGTTGGTGGTTCGACCCGGCGCTGATCGGCGTGCCCGCGGCCGAGCACATGCCGGCCGGTCCGGTGTGGCGGATGGAGGTCGCGGACGGCGCTGCGGTGCGCGAGCAGGTCCTGGTCGATTCGCAGACTGGCAAGGTGCCGCTGCACTGGAACCTGATCAATGAGGCGTTGCAGGAGGCGGTCTGCGACGCCAACAACACGCCGGACAAGGACCTCACCGGGCCGGACTGCGTGAAGGCCAAGTACGCCCGGGTCACCGGGCAGGCCGCGACCAAGAACGCCGAGGTCGACCAGTCCTACGACAACAGTGCGCGCACCGCGACGTTCTACACCGACTACGTCAGCGTCGACCTCACCGCGTTGCTCGGCCAGGACACGGGGGACGGTAAGAAGTTGCGGTCCACCGTGCGCTTCTGCCCGGACGACGACACCTGCGCGCTGTCCGGCGGGCTGCTGTCCAACGCGTTCTGGAACGGCCGCGGCATGTACTACGGCAGCGGCTGGACCACGGCCGACGACGTCGTCGCGCACGAGATGACCCACGGCGTCACCGAGCGCACCTCCAAGCTGCTCTACCTCTACCAGTCCGGCGCGATCAACGAAGCGATGTCGGACATCTTCGGCGAGCTCACCGATCTGACCGACGGCTGGGACGGCCCCGGCATCCAAACCCCGTGGGTGATCGGTGAGGACGCGCCGCTGCAATCCGTCCCGCTGCGCAACATGGCCGACCCGACCTCGACCATCGGCGGCCCGCAGCCGGACAAGATGACCAGCCCCTACTACCAGGCCGATCTGGCGTTCACCGACAACGGTGCGGTGCACGACAACAACGGGGTGGGCATCAAAGCCGGCTACCTCCTCGCGCACGGGGACACGTTCAACGGCCGCACCATCAAGGGCATCGGCTACGGCAAGACCGCGACGTTGTACTTCCGGGTGGAGAACATGCTCACTTCCGGCGCGGACTACAACGACCTGGGCAACACCCTGAACCAGGCGTGCAGCGATCTGATTGGGCATCACGCCTTCACCGCGGACACCTGCACGCAGGCGAAGCAAACGGTGCTGGCCACCGAGATGTCCCAGCAACCGTTGGTGCCCAACGCCGGCGCCCCCGAGGCGACGTTGTGCCCGAGTGGGCAGCACCGCGCCACGATCCTGGCCGACGGCTTCGAGAAGTTCTCCTCGAAGCGGTGGTCCCTGGGCGGGCAGTGGATCAAGATCCCGGACTACGCCGAGGAGGGCAAGTACAGCCTCTACGGCGTGGAACCCGACCATGCCACGTCGAGTTCGATGACGTTGAAGACACCGATCTCGGTGCCGCACGGGGTGACCACCTACCTGCGCTTCGCCCACCAGTACCGGTTGGACGCGGGCCTGTTCAACGGTCCGTACTACGACGGGGTGAAGGTGGAGTACCGGGTGTCCGGGGACTCCAGTTGGCACACGCTGTCCGCGAAGTCCTGGCAGAACGGCCCCACCAACAAGATCACCCCGGCGGGCGGCACGGCGTACACGGCCTGGGGCGGGGACAGTCACGGGTACATGTCCAGCAAGGTGAACCTGAACTTCCTGGCCGGCAAGAAGGCCTACTTCCGCTGGCGCGTCCTCGGCGACAAGCAGACCGCGGTGGACGGCTGGACGGTCGATGACGTGCGGTGGTTCACCTGCGGCGACAAGACCCCGGCCAGCGTCGCCGACGCCACCGCGACGGCGAGCAAGCAGGCCATCAAGGTGGCCTGGACCGAGCCGTACTACACGACCCCGACCGGCATCACCAAGTACCAGATCCACCAGGGCGGCGCCGGCACCCGAACCCGCGACCCGAAGGTCCGCTCGACCACCTTCCACGGCCTGAAGACGGGCAAGAAGTACACCTTCACCGTGACGCCCTATGCGGCCGGCGGCGCGGGCCCGCACGTCACCCGCAGCGCTAAACCCAAGTAGCGACTCAGTCCCCGCGGCTGGTGCCGGGCGGGGTGGCGGACGGGATCAGGCCGCCGAGGCCGGCCGGGTCGGACTTGTTGCCGCCCTTGCCCGTGTCCGGGCCGGGCGCGGAGTCGGACGCCTTGCACGCGCCGTGGTTGCCGTGCCGGGAGCAGTCCCGGGCCTTGCGGTCGTGGCCGGCGTGCTCGCCGGGTTTCTTGGGGACGTAGTCCTCGGCGCGCGGCACGTCCCCGTCCCCGTGCCGGTAGCCCTGGATGTGCGTGCGGGCGGTGGTGCTGTCGTTGGCGTGGTTGGGGTCCGGGTCGCGGCCGGTGACGATCGCGGTGTTGTCGATGCGGCCGGAGTCCGGCGCGTTGCCGGTGAAGGTGATCACGAAGTTGTGCTCGATCGGCAGCGAACCCTCCTTGCAGGTCAGCGTCTGCTCCGTGAACGAGCAACCCGGGGTGGTGGTGGCCAGGTTGGTGACGGCCTTGGGCAGCGGGTCGGTCACCGTGAAGCCACTGCTGTTGCCCGGCCCGCTGTTGTGCACGCGCAGCATCCAGGTCACCGGATCGCCCGCCTTGACGTGATCGGGGTTGGACGACGCCATCACCGAGAGGTCGGCGCCCTGCCGTTCGGTGGTGTTGGTCGCGGTGTCGTTGCTGCGGTTGTGGTCGGACTCGTTGCCGACCACCGCGGGGTTGGTGGTGACCGAGGAGCCGTCCACCGGTGCGTCGCCGGTGAACGTCAGCGCTTGGTCGTGGCCGGCGGGCAGCAGGCCCTGCACGCAACTCAGCTTCTGCCCGTTGACCTCGCATCCGGCCGTGTCGGTGTCCACATGGGTGACCTTCGCCGGCAGCACGTTGGCGATGGCGAACCCAGAACTGTCACCGGGGCCGAAGTTGTGCACGCTCAGCGTCCAGGTGATGGTGCCGCCGGTGATTTTCGAGGTGGTGGTGATGCCGAGGTCCGCGGGTTGGCCCGGGCACGCGGCGCCGTCGGTCTGACCCTGGGGCAGCGGGCCGGTCTCGCTGGAGATCACGGTGAAGTACGGCTTCACGCCGGCCGGGTCGGTGATGTGGATCTGGTAGATGATCCCGCTCGCGTTGTCCTGCAGGCCGAGGTTGCCGTTGCCGTAGGTCCAGGCGGCCCCGGCCGTGATGGCGCCGGGCAGCACGTTCGGGAACGGGGTGACCGTCCCGGTGACCGGGTCGATGCGGATCAGGTTGGTGCCGGCGTAGCCCCACAGCACCGGACCGACGAAGGCGATGTCGGCGGGCAGCGTGCCGGTGAGTTGCTGCTCCCTGACCTCCGACACCGGGTTGGTGTTCACGTTGATGGTGTGCAGCACCTTGTCCCCGCCCGAGGCGTAGACGAAGTAGTGCCCGAGCCCGTCGAAGGCACCCGCGTCGGTGCGCGCCGCGTCCAACGGGGTCATCTCCCCGGACAGCGGGCCGCGGTCGACGACCACCCCGTTCGCGTCGACCTGCACCACGTGACCCAACCCCAGCGTGCCCCCGGACACCGTGGTCACCCCATAGATCAGGTTCTCCGTGGTGTTCAGTCCGATGGCGTTGTAGGTGCCGCCCGCGGTCATCCCGAGCGGGGAGAAGGTGATGTTCCCCGGCCCGGCGAGCCCCTGGTACAGCACGCTGCCCGGCGGAGTGGCGCCCTGCACCAGGTAGATCTTCGACGTCTGGCACGGGAACGGGGCGGTGCCCTGCGCGGCGCCGGTCGTCGCGTCGGCGGCCGTGCTCGCGCCGATCAGCGCCAGCCCCGTGCACACCAACAACGACGCGGCACGCCGGCCCTTACGACGCAGCTTCCGAGCAGCCCCACCTGGCACGTTCGCCCCTTTCGTCACACCAGTCCCGACGGTACTCAGCGGGCGGCCTGCCAGGTCCGATCGACACGGGCCGGGACGGGAACAATCGGGGGCGTTCGAAAGTTGAGCCAGACAGACTCAATCGAATTGACGGAGCAAGGCTCCATCTGTAAATCTGAGCCCAGTCAAGCTCAGCTTCAGCGCAGGAGGAACAGACATGGCACGTGCGGTCGGCATCGACCTGGGCACGACGAACTCCGTCGTGGCCGTACTTGAAGGTGGGGAGCCCACCGTTATTGCCAACGCCGAAGGGGCCCGGACCACTCCGTCCGTGGTCGCGTTCGCGCGTAACGGCGAGGTACTCGTCGGCGAGGTCGCCAAGCGGCAGGCGGTCACCAACATCGACCGCACCATCCGCTCGGTGAAGCGCGAGATGGGGACCAACTGGACCAAGGACATCGACGGCAAGACCTTCACCCCGCAGCAGATCTCCGCGTTCGTGCTGCAGAAGCTCAAGCGGGACGCTGAGGCCTACCTCGGCGAGACGGTCACCGACGCGGTGATCACCGTGCCCGCGTACTTCTCCGACTCCGAGCGTCAGGCCACCAAGGAGGCCGGTGAGATCGCGGGCCTCAACGTGCTGCGCATCATCAACGAGCCGACCTCGGCGGCGCTGGCCTACCGGCTGGACAAGGACACCACCGACCACCGCATCCTGGTCTTCGACCTCGGCGGTGGCACCTTCGACGTCTCTCTGCTGGAGATCGACGAGGGTCTGGTCGAGGTGAAGGCCACCAGCGGCGACAACCGCCTCGGTGGTGACGACTGGGACGAGCGGATCATCGAGCACCTGGTGCAGAAGTTCCGCGCGCAGCACGGCATCGACCTGACCAAGGACAAGATGGCCATGCAGCGCGTCCGGGAGGCCGCGGAGAAGGCCAAGATCGAGCTCTCCTCGGCTCAGTCGACCGCGATCAACCTGCCCTACATCACGCAGGACGCGGAGAAGAACGCGCTGTTCATGGACGAGACGCTCTCCCGCGCCGAGTTCCAGAAGATCACCGCGGACCTGCTCGACCGCTGCCGCAAGCCGTTCGCCTCGGTCATGAAGGACGCCGGGGTCTCGGTCTCCGACATCGACCACGTCGTGCTCGTCGGTGGCTCCACCCGGATGCCCGCCGTCTTCGACCTGGTCAAGGAACTGACCGGTGGCAAGGACCCGCACAAGGGCGTGAACCCCGACGAGGTCGTCGCGGTCGGCGCGGCCCTGCAGGCCGGCGTGCTCAAGGGCGAGGTCAAGGACGTCCTGCTGCTCGACGTCACCCCGCTGTCCCTCGGTATCGAGACCAAGGGCGGCGTGATGGACAAGCTGATCGAGCGCAACACCACGATCCCGACCAAGCGTTCGCGCACCTACACCACGGCCGAGGACAACCAGCCCTCCGTGCTGATCCAGGTCTACCAAGGTGAGCGGGACTTCGCCCGGGACAACAAGTCGCTCGGCAACTTCGAGCTGACCGGGCTGCCCCCGGCGCCGCGCAACGTGCCGCAGATCGAGGTCACCTTCGACATCGACGCGAACGGCATCGTGCACGTGTCCGCGAAGGACCTGGGCACCGGCAAGGAGCAGTCGATGACCGTCACCGGTGGCTCTGCGCTGCCGCGTGAGGACATCGACAAGATGGTCCGCGACGCCGAGCAGTACGCCGAGGACGACCGCAAGCGGCGCGAGGCGGTGGAGAACCGCAACACCGCGGAGGCGCTGGTCTACCAGACCGAGAAGTTCATCGCGGACAACGCGGACAAGCTCGCCGACGGTCCGGGCGCGGCGAACAAGGCCGAGGTCGAATCGGCCGTCGCCGAGCTGAAGAAGGCCCTGGAGGGCAACGACGACGAGGCGGTCAAGACCGCCACGCAAAAGGTCGCCGCAGCCAGCCAGACCCTCGGCGCGGGCATGTACGCCGGCGCCGCCCCGACCGCGGAGGCCGGGCCGACCGGTGACCACACCCACGCCGACGAGGACGTGGTGGACGCCGAGATCATCGATGAGGACGGCAAGTGAGTTCCGAAAACGAGCGCGAGGAACCGGTCATCCGGGACAAGCGTCGCCTCGACCCGATCACCGGTGAGGTGCGGCCGGAGGCAGTGATGCCTCCGGCCCCGCCGGCCGAGGCTGCGGTGCCTGACAGCACCGCGGCCGAGTTGGCCGAGCGCACCGCGGACCTGCAACGCCTGCAGGCGGAGTACATGAACTACCGCCGTCGGGTGGAGCGGGACCGCGAGGCGGTACGCGAACTCGCCGTGATCGCGGCGCTCAACGAGCTGTTGCCGGTGCTCGACGACATCGGGCGGGCGCGGGCGCACGGGGAACTCGTCGGCGGCTTCAAGGTCGTCGCGGAATCCCTGGAGTCCGCGCTCGGCAAGCTCGGCTTGGTGCCCTACGGCGAGGCGGGCGACCCGTTCGACCCCAAGGTGCACGAGGCATTGATGCACGAGTTCTCTCCCGAGGTCAGCGAAGCGACCTGCGTGGAGGTGCTGCAGCCCGGCTACAAGGTGGGCGAGCGGATCATGCGGGCGGCCCGGGTACGGGTTGCTGAGCCCGAGGAGAACTGACGAAGCGTTATGAGAGGGGGACGGCATGAGTAACAGCACGCGTGAGTACCTCGACAAGGATCTATATGCCGTCCTCGGTCTGAAGAAGGGCGCCGCGGCCGCCGAGGTCAAGAAGGCCTACCGGAAGCTGGCCCGGGAACTGCACCCGGACCAGAACAAGAACAACCCGGAGGCCGAGGAGCGGTTCAAGGAGGTCTCCGAGGCCTACTCCGTGCTCGGCGACGCCGAGCGACGCAAGGAGTACGACGAGGGCCGGGAACTGTACGGCTCCGGCGGCTTCAGCAACGGCTTCGGGCCACGCCGCGGTGGTGGCGGGGCAGCGCCGGGCGGGGCGAACTTTGATTTCTCGTTCGGCGACGGCGGGCTCGGCGACGTGCTCGGCGACATCTTCAATCGGGGTCAAGGCCGGGGCCGGGGCACGGGGGCCCGGCGCGGTGCCGACATGGAGACGGAGGTGACGCTGAACTTCGCCGACGCGGTGGAAGGCGCCACCGTCCCGCTGCGGTTGGCCAGCGAGGCGCCGTGTTCCTCGTGCGCCGGCACCGGCGCGCGGGCCGGTACCACTCCGAAGTTGTGCAACGTCTGCGGGGGCAGCGGGCACACCAGCCGCAACATGGGTGGGTTCGCGATGTCCGAGCCGTGCCAGGCCTGTCGTGGCCGGGGCATGGTGGTGGACGACCCGTGCCCGACCTGCCACGGCAGCGGACGCGGGACCAGCACCCGGACCATGAACACCCGCATCCCGGCCGGGGTGAGTGACGGTCAGAAGATCCGATTGAAGGGCAAGGGCGCGCCCGGCGAACGCGGCGGCCCGTCCGGCGACCTGTTCGTCACCGTGCACGTCCGCCCGCACCCGGTGTTCGGCCGACGCGGCGAGCACCTCACCATCACCGTGCCGGTCACCTTCGCCGAGGCGGCGCTGGGCGGGGAGGTGAAGGTGCCCACGTTGAACGGTGCACCGGTCACCCTGCGGCTGGCCCCGGGCACCGCGAACGGGCGCACCATGCGGGTGCGCGGGCGCGGCGCCGCACGCAAGGACGGCACCCGCGGAGACCTGTTGGTCACGGTGAACGTGGTGGTGCCGGACAAGCTGAGCCCGGAGGCGAAGGCGGCCCTGGAAGCTTTCGCCGCCGCCACCCCGGGCGATCCGCGGGCCGACCTGATCGCCGCCGCCGGAACGGGCCCCACCACCACGTGACGTCCGACCAGGTGTGGCCTATAGGACGCTATTCGTCGGACGTTAGCGAGAAGCGGGAGGAGGAGTGATGGAGGAGTTCGAGGAGATCGGGGTCTACGTGATCTCGGTGGCCGCCGAACTGTCCGGGCTGCACCCGCAGACCCTGCGCCAGTACGACCGGCTGGGTCTGGTCTCACCGGGCCGCACCTCCGGGCGGGGTCGGCGCTACTCCGCCCACGACATCCTGCGACTGCGTGAGGTGGCCCGCCTCTCCCAGGAGGAGGGCCTGAACCTGGCCGGGATCAAACGGATCCTGGACCTGGAGCGCACCAACGACGTCCTGCGTGAGCGGGTCGCCCAACTCGAGGCCGAACTGAACTACGTGCTGGCCGCGCTGCGCGAGAAGCAGTCCGAGGCCACCTCACCGGCGTACCGCCGGATCAACCTGCCCGCCGTCTACGAGCCGAGTGGCTCGGCCGTCGTCGTCTGGCACCCCAACAAACCCCGTCGACCGTAGAACGAGAAGTAGAGAATGGACGCTGAGAAACTCACCACCCGCAGCCAAGAGGCCTTCTCCACCGCAGTGCGCCGCGCCGCCACGGCCGGCCACAGCCAGGTGGAACCGGTGCACCTGTTGCTCGCCCTGCTGGCCCAGCCGGACGGCACGGTCCGTCCGCTGCTGACCGCCGCGGGCGCCGACCCGGCCGTGATCACCAGTGCGGCCGAGGCGATCCTGAACCGGCTGCCCGCCGCCAGCGGCGCATCGGTCGCCGCGCCGGGCGTGGGCCGGCAGACCTACCTCGCCCTGCAGGCCGCGGCGGAGGTCGCGGAGTCCCTCGGCGACGAGTACGTCTCCACCGAGCACCTGTTGGTCGGTCTGGCGGACGGCAAGTCCGACGTGGCCGACCTGCTGAAGCAGCATCAGATCACCGCGCAAACGTTGCTGGACGCCTTCGGGGTGATCCGCGGTAGTGCCCGGGTGACCAGCCCGGACCCGGAGGCCACTTACCAGGCACTGGAGAAGTACGGCGTCGACCTGACCGCCGCCGCGCGGGACGGCAAGCTCGACCCGGTGATCGGCCGGGACGCCGAGATCCGTCGCGTGGTCCAGGTGTTGGCCCGACGCACCAAGAATAACCCGGTGCTGATCGGCGAGCCGGGCGTGGGAAAGACCGCGGTGGTCGAGGGCCTGGCCCAGCGCATTGTGGCCGGCGACGTGCCGGAATCCCTGCGTGGCAAGCGATTGATCGCCCTGGACCTGGCCGCGATGGTGGCCGGTGCGAAGTACCGCGGGGAGTTCGAGGAGCGCCTGAAGGCCGTGCTCTCGGAGATCAAGAGCTCCGAGGGGCAGATCGTCACGTTCATCGACGAGCTGCACACCATGGTCGGTGCCGGCAATGCCGAGGGCTCGATGGACGCGGGCAACATGCTCAAGCCGATGCTGGCCCGCGGTGAACTGCGTCTGGTCGGCGCGACCACCCTGGACGAGTACCGCGAGCGCATCGAGAAGGACCCGGCGCTGGAACGCCGCTTCCAGCAGGTGCTGGTCGGCGAGCCGAGTGTGGAGGACACCATCGGCATCCTGCGCGGCCTGCAGGAGCGCTACGAGGCGCACCACAAGGTGGCCATTTCCGATGCCGCGCTGGTAGCTGCGGCCACCCTGTCCGATCGCTACATCACCGGACGATTCCTGCCGGACAAGGCGATCGACCTGGTCGACGAGGCCGCCTCCCGGCTGCGCATGGAGATCGACTCCTCCCCGGTCGAGCTGGACACGCTGCGCCGCAGCGTGGACCGCATGCGCATGGAGGAGATGGCCCTGGCGCGGGCCGATGACCCCGCCTCGCTGGAGCGGTTGACCCTGTTGCGCAAGGAACTGGCGGACCGTCAGGAACAACTCGACGCGCTCACCGCACGCTGGGAGCAGGAGAAGACCGGGCTGAACCGGGTCGGTGACCTCAAGCAGCGGCTGGACGACGTGCGCGGGCAGGCCGAGCGCCTGCAGCGCGACGGCGACCTGGAGGGTGCCTCCCGGCTGCTCTACGCCGACATTCCCGCGCTGGAGAAGGCCTTGGCCGAGGCCTCCGCGGAGGAGGGCGACGTCGACCGTTCGGTGATGGTCAAGGAGTACGTGGGCCCGGACGACGTGGCCGAGGTGATCGCCGCGTGGACCGGTATCCCGGTGGGCCGGCTGCTGGAGGGCGAGACCGCCAAGCTGCTGCGCATGGAGGACGAGCTCGGCAAGCGGCTGATCGGGCAGACCGAAGCCGTGCGCGCGGTCTCCGACGCGGTGCGCCGAGCCCGGGCCGGCATCGCCGACCCGGACCGCCCCACCGGCTCGTTCCTGTTCCTCGGACCGACCGGCGTGGGCAAGACCGAACTGGCCAAGGCGTTGGCCGACTTCCTGTTCGACGACGAGCGCGCGATGGTGCGCATCGACATGAGCGAGTACTCCGAGAAGCACTCGGTGTCCCGGCTGGTCGGTGCCCCGCCGGGTTACGTCGGCTACGAAGAGGGTGGCCAGCTCACCGAGGCGGTGCGCCGCCGCCCGTACACGGTGCTGCTGCTCGACGAGGTGGAGAAGGCGCACCCCGAGGTGTTCGACATCCTGCTGCAGGTGCTCGACGATGGCCGGCTGACGGATGGTCAGGGTCGCACGGTGGACTTCCGCAACGTGATCCTGGTGCTCACCTCGAACCTGGGCTCGCAGTTCCTGGTCGACCCGACGCTGACCGACGAGCAACGTCGCGATGCGGTGCTCACCGCGGTGCGCGCCTCGTTCAAGCCGGAGTTCGTGAACCGACTGGACGACATCGTGGTGTTCCGGGCGCTGAGCACCGATGACCTCACCGGGATCGTGGCCATCCAGGTCCAGCGCCTCGCCGCGCGCCTGGCCGACCGGCGCATCTCGTTGGAGCTCACCCCGGCCGCGTTGGAGTGGCTGGCGATGACCGGCTACGACCCGATCTACGGGGCTCGGCCGCTGCGCCGGCTGATCCAGACGGCGATCGGCGACCAGCTGGCCCGCCAGGTGCTCTCCGGTGACATCCGGGATGGGGACACCGTGCTGGTGGACCGTCGCCCGGACGGGGATGCGCTGGAGATCACCACGAAGCGGTAATGGGCCACCATGCCCTGACGGGCCGATCGGTATGCGTCAGACTTCAGGGCATGGAGCCGTGCGGTGGTTGACCACAGCCGGCCGCTGCCGCCGTTGACCGAGGAGATTCGCGAGTCCGCGCGCAAGCGGCCGGGCGGGTGGGTCTACGCGATCGACCCCGAGCACGAGGGCGCCGGTGCGGTGCCCCGGCAGGGCATCATCGGCGCCTGGCGGGTGGACGGCCTGGGCCGGCTGACCGGGGAGTTCCGGCACAACCCCGACTACGTGCCCTCGGCCGGGGCCCTGAAGTTGCCGCCGCCCAGCGACCCGCTGGACGAGGTGCTACAGCGCGCCGCCTACAAATTGGCCGACGACACCGAAGTCGTCGACGCGGTGCTGGACGCGGAGCTGTGGTTGCAGTCCTCCGAGCGGCCCGGTCTGCTCAGCGTCCCGGATGAACGCGGCGGCTGGGTGATCCACGCGTTCAGTTCGGAGGAACACGCCGAGGCGGCCACCCGGGACCGGCCCTCCGAGCACACTCCGGAGGACATCACCGGGTGGCAGCGGCGCTTCGGCCACGAACTGGCCGCGGCCTGGCCGGTCGGCCATGCCCTGGAGGTCAACCCGGCAGGCCCCGCCTCGGCCCGCATCTCCGGCGAGCAGTTGCGCAACGCGTTGACCCGCCGCGCCACCTCCGGCTGACCGGCCGCCGCCTCACAGGTGGCGAAGGAAGATGTCTCCGTCGTCGTTGTTGTCGCCGAGCACCAGGTTCGAGGCGTCCGAGGCGAACACCACCACCGAGCCGTCCCGGCTGACCGCCGGCATCACCGAGAGCTGGTTGCCCTGCACGCCGGTGTCCGACATGGCCACCCGGACCGTGGTGTTCTTCGTCAGGTCCCGGACGAACACCTCGCGCACGTTGTTGGTGTCGCCGGGCACCAGGTTCGTGGCGATCGACACGAACGCCACGTACCGTCCGTCGCCGCTGATCGAGGCGGCGTAGGAGTCCGCGTTGGCCTCGGCCCCGGTGGCGGCCACGCTGACCCGCTCGGTGCGCCCGGTCTGCAGGTCGTGCAGGAACACGTCGGGCACGTTGTTGGTGTCGCCGGTGTCCAGCTTCCCCTCGGGGTTGATGATGCTCTTCGGGTCGTCCTGGAACGTCGGGTCGATGCCGAGCAGGTTGGTGGCCGCCGACTCGAACGCCACGTAGCGGCCGTCGGCGCTGATCGACGGTTCCGCGCTGGTCCCGTTGGATTCCCCGCCGACGCTGTTCACGCTGGCCCGCCGGGTGGTGCCGGTGGCCCGGTCCCGCACGAAGATGTCGTCGCGCTGGTTCACGTCGTAGGGCACCAGGTCCGTGGAGCTGGAGGAGAACGCCACGTAGCGGCCGTCCTTGCTCAGCGAGATCGCCCCGCTCCCGGCGCCGGCGGGCGCGCCGAGGAACGCGGCGGTGACCAGGTCCGTGGTGTTGTGCGCGCGGTCGACCGCGTAGATCTGGGTGGACGCCGGTTTGACGTCTTTGACGATGTTGTCCGCCCGCGACTCATACGCGATGACGTTGCCGTCCTGGCTGATCACCCCGAACCCGCTCTGCGCGTCGGTCTCCCCGCCGGTGCTGGTGTGATCGACCCGGGTGGTGGTGCGGCTTTCCCGGTCATAGAGGAATACGTCGCCCTGCTGGTTGGTATCACCCGTCACCAGGTTGGACGCGAAGGAGTCGTAGACCACATAGCGGCCGTCGCCGCTGATCGTCGGGTTGTAGCTGGCCCCGTTGCCCTGCTGTCTCTTACTGCTCACGCTGACCCGACGGATGTCCCCGGTGGCGGTATTGCGCAGGAAGACGTCGCGCAGGTGGTTGTAGTCGCCCGGCACCAGGTTGGAGGCGTCGGAGGAGAACGCCACCCAGCGTCCGTCGGTGGACACCGCCGGGGTGAAGCTGGCGTCGTTCGCCTCGACCGAGCCGAGGCTGATCCGCAGCAGGTGCGCCAGCACGTCGGCCCGGGCGACCGGCGCAGCGCACAGCGCGGTCAGCAGCAGGCCGATGAACACGGAGATATGTACGCGGCGGGGCACGGTCCCACGGTACGCGGTCACGCTCGTCATCCGACATATCAACCGAAAGGCCAGGTATAGGCCGTCCGAAACTCCCATGTGGCGGCGCCGGGGTGTGCACACACTGGGGCATGCCCGAGGCCAGGTTGCGCGCCGTCGACGATGACTGGGCGAGCACGTTCGGAGTTCAGCACGTCACCGTGCACGGCCACCGACGGGCCTTTGTTCGGGCCGGCAACGGTCCCGCGGTCGTGCTGCTGCACGGCATCGGGGCGAGCTCCAGCACCTGGTCGGGCCTGATCCCGTTGCTCGCCGAGCGGTTCACGGTGATCGCCCCGGACCTGCTGGGACACGGCGCCTCGGACGCCCCGCGCGCGGACTACTCGGTGGCCGCCTACGCCTGCGGGGTACGCGACCTGCTGGCCCTGCTCGGCGTCGAGCGGGCCACCGTGGTCGGGCATTCCCTCGGCGGCGCGATCGCCGCGCAACTGACCTACCAGTACCCGGAGTTGGTTGAACGCCTCGTGTTGGAGGCGACCGGCGGGGTGGCCCGCGAACTGCACCCGGCGCTGCGGCTGGCGGCGCTGCCCGGCGCCGAGCAGGTGATGCCGCTGCTCAACAACCCGATGGGGCGGCGAATGACGCGGCTGGTGCTGCGCGCGCTGGGCCACGGACTGACCGCCGAAGCCGACCTGGTGCTGGAAACGCTGGAGGGCATGACCACCGCGGGCAAGCGCGCCGCGTTCTGCCGCACGCTGCGGGCCGCCTGTGACCTGTCCGGTCAGGCCGCCAGCCTGCTTGAGTACTGCTATCTGGTCGGGGCCCTGCCCACGATGATCGTCTGGGGGGAGTGCGACCCGGTGCTGCCGGTGGCGCACGCGCACGCCGCGTCGCTGGCCATGCCGGCCGCCCGCCTGGAGCTTTTCCCGGGTACCGGGCACTTCCCGCACCGCGCGGACCCCGTTCGTTTCCTGCACGTCCTCACCGAGTTCATGACCAGCACACCTGCCGCGGAGCACTCCGCGGGAGCCTGGCGGGAGCGGCTGCGCCGGGGCGGCTCGATCGCCCCCGACCCGGCCCCGGAAGCAGCCGCGCCGGTGGTCTGACGCCCGGTCAGCCGCGGTAAATTGCGGGCATGCACCTGCGCGGCAAGGTCGCGGCGTTGCACATCGGCGCGCACAAGACCGGAACCACCGTGCTGCAGAAATACCTGGCGGACCACGAGATCAAGCTGCGCCGCCGCGGTGTCTACTACCTGCGCCGCTCCGAGTTGGCCCGCTACGCGGGGTGGGGCGAACGGTTGGTGGAGAACCCCGCGCCGTTGGCCGCACGGCTGCGCAAGTTCCGCCTCGACCCACGGTTCCGCGTGCTCATCGGATCCAACGAGAACCTGATGGGCCGTCCGTTCCCGCGCGGCGGGGCCGGCCGGCTCTACCCGCAGGCGGCCCGCAACAGCGCGGCGCTGGGCACGGCACTGCGCGGCAGCGGCTGCAAGATCTTGCTCACCGTGCGCCCCCAACCGGATTTTCTGGAGTCCTACTACCTGCAGACGGTGCATCAAGGCCGCGATGAACCCTTCGAGGACTGGTTGGCCCGGGTGGATCTCGGCGCGCTGTCCTGGCGACCGATCGTCACCGCGCTGCAGCGGACCTTTGGCCCCGACCGCGTCGAGGTGGTGGACTTCCGGCTGATCAAACAGGGCCAGGAGGCCTACCTTCGCCATCTGCTGCAGCGGGTCGATCCGCAGTGGGACGTGGCGGTCCACTACGCCGAGGCACGCAACCGCTCCGTCTCCGAGCGCGGCTTGCAGATGGCGTTGGCCGCCAACCAACACCTGGCCACCGGGACGGAACGCCGAGCGTTGCGCGGGTTCCTACAGACCCACTTCTCCAACGTGGACTTCCCGCGTCCGGTACTGCTCGGCGAAGAACGCCGCGCGGCACTGTGGGAGCACTACCGCGAGGACTACGAGGAGTTGGTGGGCTCGTGATCCATCTGGTCTTCGACGCGGTCCTGCACCTGGCCCTGCCGGCCACCGGGTCCGTACAGATCTCCCAGGTGCTGGGTCGCCTCGGCCTGCGCGAGCGCGGGCTGGCGGTGGCCGCCGACGCCGACCTGGACGCTGAGGCGCTGGCCCGATGCGCCGTTGCCGAGCGCGATGTCACGCATGCCGGTGTCGTGCTGCTGTCCGGGCCCGCCCTGCTCGGCGGTGGCATGTTGGGCCCGGCGGATGCCGAATGCCTGCGCCCCGGTGCCGCCGACGCCGTGGCCGCCGCGCTGGCTGAGCTCGGCGCGGGCAAGGCCCGGGTGGTCATCGACGTGCGCCGGCAGGACCGGCTGATGGAGCACGCCCACCTGCACGCGGTGCGCCATGGCAGCTCGGTGTCGTTCGCCGAACAGTTCCCGCAGGCCCAGGAACCGGTATTGGACTGGCAGGAGTTGGCCGACCGGGTGGCTGCGGTGCCCGGCGTGGCCGAGGTGGTGTTGCGTCCGGTGGAGACCTTCCGCGCCCGGCCCGAATTGCTGGCCGCGGACCTGGTGTTTCTCACCGGGGTGGTGGAACCGGTGGTGGTGGCCCCCGCTGTGCCCGTCCCGCCGACGTTCTCCGCCCGGGGGGTGTTGGTGGCCCGGGCGTTGAACGAGCATGTCGGGCCCGAGGAGCAGGCGTTGGTGCGCGAGTTCGTCGCGGAGAACTTTCCCGGCCCGCCCGCGGGCAACCAGTTCCTCCGGGCACAGACCAGGGCCGCGATCCTGGCCGCGTACGCTGCGCTGAATCGCACGCTGTTCCGGGCCAGGCTGCCCGACCTCCCCGAGGACGCCTACCTGGACGATGCGCACACCGCCGCGCTGGCCACCTCCAGGGAGTGACACATGAGCGTTGACCGCCCCGAGATCGATTTCCCCGAGGGCGATCCGCCCACCGACCTGGTCATCAAGGACCTGCGGGAGGGCGAGGGCGCCGAGGCCAAGGCCGGCGCCACCGTCTCGGTGCACTACGTGGGCGTGGCCTTCTCCACCGGTGAGGAGTTCGACGCCAGCTACGAGCGCGGCGAGCCGCTGCGCTTCCGCCTCGGCGCCGGCCAGGTCATCTCCGGTTGGGACCAGGGAGTGGCCGGGATGAAGGTCGGCGGCCGCCGCCGGCTGGAGATCCCGCCGCACCTGGCCTACGGGGACCGCGGCGCCGGTGGCGTCATCAAGCCCGGCGAGACGCTGATCTTCGTCGTCGACCTGCTCGGCTGCTGACGTGAGCGCGCGGGAGGAACTCCTCAAGCTGATCGGCGAGCGTGCCGTGGTGCACGGCAAGGTGGTGCTGTCCTCCGGGCGGGAGGCCGATTACTACGTCGACCTGCGCCGGATCACGTTGGACGGCCAGGCCGCACCGTTGGTCGGCCAGGTGATGCTGGACGCCACCGCGCACCTGGACTATGACGCCGTCGGCGGGCTGACCCTGGGCGCCGACCCGGTGGCCGCCGCGATGTTGCACGCCGCCGCCGGGCAGGGGCGCACCCTGGACGCGTTCGTGGTGCGCAAGGAGGGCAAGGCGCACGGGCTGCAGCGGCGCATCGAGGGCCCGGACGTGGCCGGCCGCCGCGTGCTCGCCGTTGAGGACACCTCGACCACCGGCGGTTCGGTGATGACCGCCGTTCAGGCGTTGCGCGAGGCGGGGGCCGAGGTGGTAGGCGTGGCGGTGATCGTGGAACGCGGTGCTCGGCCGGCGATTGCGGCCGAGGGGCTGCCCTACATCGCGGCGTACGAATTGGCAGATCTCGGCCTTCAGTAGCAACAACTGCGGCGACAAGGGAATCGGATGAGCGAGCACCAGCGCGGCCAGTGGGCCACCCTGGACGACGACACCCTGTGCGCGGCCTTCCAACGCACAGCGGCGACGTTCCCGGACTCCGTCGCCCTGCGCAGCATCGGCGGCGCGGTCAGCATTACCTGGGCCGAGTATGCGCAGCGCGCGGAACGCATCGCGGGCGGGCTGGCCGCGGCCGGCCTGCAGTCCGGCGACGTGGTCGCGTTGATGCTCACCAACCGCCCGGAGACCTACCTGATTGACGCTGCGGCCATGCACCTGGGCTGCGCGCCCTTCTCCGTGTACCAGACCTGCCCCACCGAGGAGATCCGCTGGTTCGTCGAGCAGTCCGGGGCGCGGATGGTCGCCACCGAACCGGCCTTCATCGAGCGCGTGCTGGCCGCGGTGGCCGACCTGGCCGAGGCCCCCCTCGTGGTGTTGGTCGAGGGCAGCGCGGACGGGGCGCGCACGTTGGCCGACCTGGAGGCCACCCCCGCGCCGGCCGGGTTCGACTTCGAGGCCACCTGGCGTGCGGTCACCCCGGACACCCCGGTCACCCTGATCTACACCTCGGGCACCACCGGCCTGCCCAAGGGCGTGCAGCACTCGCACGCCTCGATCCTGGCCGGGGCGCGCAACCTCAACGCGGTGAACCCGGTCAGCGCCGGCGCCCGGGTGATCTCCGTGCTGCCCATGGCGCACATCGCCGAACGCTTCGTCTCGCACTACTCCTCGATGATCTTCGGGTTCAATGTGACCACCGTGCCGGACCCGAAGACGGTCGGCGCCGCGCTGGTGGACGCCCGCCCCACCCGGATGTTCTCCGTGCCGCGCATCTACGAGAAGGTGCACGCCGGGTTGCTGGCGGCGATCGCCAACCAGCCCGACCAGGACACCCGGCAGCGCATGGAACGGGCTCTGGAGATCGGGCTGCGCAAGGTCCGCGCCGAGCAGGCGGGGGAGCCGGTGTCCGCGGAATTGGCCGCGCAGTACGCCGAGGCCGATGCCACGGTGCTGGCCGGCCTGCGGGCCAAGGTCGGCATGGACGACTTCGAGTGGCCCTCGGTCGGTGCCGCACCCACGCCGTACTCGGTGCTGGAGTTCTTCCACGCGATCGGGGTGCCCATCCAAGAGCTGTGGGGGATGTCGGAGATCCTGCTGGTCACCCTCAACCCACCGGGGCGGGTGAAGATCGGCACGGTCGGCCCGGCGATGCCCGGTGTCGGCATGAAACTCGCCGACGACGGCGAGGTGCTGATCAGCGGCCCCACCGTGATGCTCGGCTACAAGGATCGCCCCGACCTCACCGCCCAGACCGTGGTGGACGGCTGGGTGCACACCGGCGACGTCGGGGAGATCGACGCCGACGGCTACCTGCGCATCGTGGACCGCAAGAAGGAACTGATCATCAACTCGGCGGGCAAGAACATGTCGCCGACCAAAATCGAGGGCGAGCTCAAGCAGGGCAGCCCGTTGATCGGTCAGGCCATCTGCATCGGCGATGCGCGGCTGTACAACGTCGCCCTGCTCACCCTGGACCCGGACGGCGCCGCGAGCTGGGCCGCCCGCAACGGCATGGCCGGCATCGACATCGCGACGCTGGCCGCCGACCCACGGGTGCTGGCCGAGGTCGCCGCGGGCGTGGCGGTGGCCAACGATCGGTTGGCCCGGGTCGAGCAGATCAAGGCCTGGGACCTGCTCGAGGTGGAGTGGCTGCCCGGCGGGGACGAGTTGACGCCGACCGCCAAGCTGCGCCGCAAGCCGATCGAGAAGAAGTACGGGGATCGCATTGATTCGCTCTATGCAGGCTGAGAGACCAACTGCGGTCGCCTCGCCGGGATCGCCGACGAGGCGACCGCGCCTACGGTGACGACTCAGGGTCAGAAGTCGGCCACCGTTACCGGAGCCGCGGGATTGGGAAAGCTGAGTCCCCCCACCGGCCCCGGAGGCTGTTGATCCCCCGTTGCAGGCTCCGCGTCAGTGACCCCGGAGCCGCGTCTGCAACGTAGTTGCGCCTGCGCCGACGATCCAGCGAAATTGAGCCATCCAGGTGACATCGGTGACAACCCCTACGCTTCGGCTCGTGATCGATGCCGAGACCGACGCCGAGCAGGACAGTGGCATCGGGGTCGGACCCCACCCGCAGCCCTGGCCCACCGAAGCGCACTACGACCCGGCGTTGCTCGAGCACGGTGACCGGCGCAACGTGGTGGATCGCTACCGGTACTGGCGTCGTGAGGCCGTGGTCGCGGAGCTGGATACCCGCCGGCATCCGTTCCACGTGGCCATCGAGAACTGGCAGCACGACTTCAACATCGGCTCGGTGGTGCGCACCGCGAATGCCTTCCTGGCCGCGGAAGTACACATCGTCGGCCTGCGCCGGTGGAACCGGCGCGGGGCCATGGTCACCGACCGGTACCAACACGTGCGACACCATCCCGACGCCGCGGCGCTGGTCGTGTGGGCCAAGGGCGCGGGCCTGCCGTTGATCGGCATCGACAACCTGCCGGGCGCGGTGCCCCTGGAGACCTACGACCTGCCCCGGGAGTGCGTGCTGGTCTTCGGGCAAGAGGGGCCGGGGCTGTCCGCGGACGTGCGTGCCGTGTGTACCGCCGTGTTGTCGATCGCGCAGTACGGGTCGACGCGGTCCATCAACGCCGGTGCCGCGGCGGCCATCGCGATGCATGCGTGGGTGCGCAGATATGAGTTCGGGCAGAGCGCGGAAGGTGGTGCACCGTGACGACGCGAATTGTGGTGATCGGGGCCGACGGAGCCGGAATGAGCGCGGCGGCCACCGTCAAGCGCCTACGCGGCGACGAGGTGGAGGTGATCGCGTTCGAGCGCGGGGAGTTCAGCTCCTACTCCGCCTGCGGTATCCCGTACTGGATCGCCGGGGACGTGCCCGACCAGGACGCGCTGATCGCCCGTTCACCCGAGGAGCACCGGGCCAACGGCATCGATCTGAGGATGCGTCACCTGGTGGAGGGCATCGACGCAGGCCGTGGTGAGGTCGTGGTGCGCGACCTCGAGGCCGGCGTCGAGCACCGCGTCGGCTTCGACGAGTTGGTGATCACCACCGGCGCCCGCCCGGTGCGCCCCGACCTGCCCGGCGTGGATGCCCCCGGCGTACTCGGCGTGCAGAGCTTGGCCGACGGCGCCGCCATCCGGGCCGAGCTGGACCGGGGAGCCAAGCGCGCGGTGGTGGTCGGCGCCGGCTACATCGGTATCGAACTGGCCGAGGCCATGGTGCGCCGCGGCCTGCAGGTGGTCACCGTGTTGGAGGGTGCCGCGCAGCCGATGAGCACGCTGGACCCGGAACTCGGCGAGAAGGTCGCCGCGGCCATGGCCGGCATGGGCATGACCGTGCGCACCGGAGCCCGGGTCACCGGTTTCCTCACCGGCCCGGACGGCCGGGTCCGCGCGGTGACCACCGAGCACGGCGAAGACCCAGCCGATCTGGTGGTGCTGGGCATCGGGGTCCGCCCGGAGGTCGGCCTGGCCAAGGACGCGGGGCTGAAAATCGGCGCGCGCGGCGGCATCCGGACCGATGACCATCAGCGGGTCGTCGGCGCCGAACACATCTGGGCGGGCGGTGACTGCGTCGAGGTACGCGACCGCATCTCCGGCCAGTACCTGACCGTCGCCTTGGGCACCCACGCGAACCGGCACGGCCGGGTGATCGGCTCGAACCTGGGCGGCCAAGAGGTCAGGTTTCCCGGCGTCATCGGCACCGCGATCAGCAAGGTGTGCAGTCTGGAGATCGGCCGCACCGGGCTGGGCGAGCAGGCCGCCCGCGACGCCGGCTTCAACGTGGTCACCGCCACCATCGAGTCGACCACCCACGCCGGCTACATGCCCGACGCCGGTGAGCTGACGTGCAAGGTGATCGCCGAACGCGGCACTGGCCGACTGGTCGGGGCGCAGATCGTGGGCACCGGTCCCGGCGCCGGCAAACGCATCGACACCTTCGCCACCGCGATCTGGGCGGGCATGAGCGCGGACGAGTTGGCCCACGTCGACCTGTCCTACGCCCCGCCGTTCTCCCCCACCTTCGACCCGGTCACCGTCGCCGCCCGCCAAGCCGCCACCGCCGCCCGCCGCCCCCTCTGAGACATCAACTTCGTCCGGCGTTTCGGGGCATCAACGGTGGTTGATAGCCCCACACGCCGGACGAAGTTGGAGGGTTAGGCAGCCCCCCGCCCAGTCCGAGATGTGGACCGCCGGCCGAGTGCGGAATACTGCGACGGTCCGGACGTCCCGGGGTCAGGGAGGCGCGCTCATGCCCATCGCGACCGTCGAGGTCTACGCGCAGATGTTGGACCGCGCGAAGGCCGGGGCCTTCGCCTATCCGGCGATCAACGTCTCGTCCTCGCAGACGCTGAACGCGGCACTGGCCGGCTTCGCCGAGGCGGGCAGTGACGGCATCATCCAGGTCTCCACCGGAGGTGCGGAGTATCTGTCCGGCCCCACCCAGAAGCACATGGTGACCGGATCGGTGGCCTTCGCCGCCTACGCCCACGAGGTGGCCAAGCGGTACCCGGTGAACATTGCGCTGCACACCGATCACTGCCCCAAGGACAAGCTCGACGGGTTCATGCGCCCGCTGATCGCCATCTCCGCCGAGCGGGTTGCCCGGGGGGAGGAGCCGTTGTTCCAGTCGCACATGTGGGACGGCTCCGCGGTGCCGCTGGCCGAGAACTTGGCGATCGCGGTCGAACTGCTGGCGGCCTGCAAGGCGGCGAAGATCGTGATGGAGGCCGAGATCGGCGTCGTGGGCGGCGAGGAGGACGGGGTCGAGGGGGGCGGCGGCGAGCAGCTTTACACGACGCCGGAGGACGCACTGGCCACCGCGGAGGCGCTGGGCACCGGGGAGAACGGCCGGTACATGCTGGCCGCCACCTTCGGTAACGTGCACGGGGTCTACAAGCCCGGCAACGTCAAGCTGCGTCCGGTGATCCTCAAGGAGATCCAGCAGGCGGTGGGGGCGAAGGTCGGCAAGGAGCAGCCCTTCGATCTGGTCTTCCACGGCGGGTCCGGCTCGCTGTTGTCAGAGATCCACGAGGCGCTGGACTTCGGCGTGGTCAAGATGAACGTGGACACCGACACCCAGTACGCCTACACCCGCGCGGTGGCCGGACACATGTTCGTCAACTACGACGGCGTGCTCAAGGTGGATGGCGAGGTCGGCTCCAAGAAGGCGTACGACCCGCGCGCCTGGGGCAAGACCGCGGAGGCGTCCATGGCGGCCCGGGTGGTCGAGGCCTGCCAGGCGCTGCGCTCCGTGGGCACCACGCTCGGGGTCTGACCGTGCGTCAGAGCCGCCGCACAGCAGGGATTCTGCTGGCCACGGTGCTGCTCGCGGGCTGTGGTGGCGGCGGGTCCAAGGCTCAGGCCGTCGCGCCCGAACCGGTGCCCACGGCCCAGCTGTCCACCGTCGCGCCGAGCATCGCGCCCAACGCTGAGATCCTCGGCACCACGGTGCAGGACGAGGTGCCCTATACCGACGAGGCGGGTGCGGTCACCTTCACCTCGCCGTCGCACCACATCAATTGCGCGATCACCGACGCGCCCCACGTCGCCACCTGCCAGCTGCCGACGTTCAGCTACAAACCCGCCGGCAAGGACGAGTGCAAGGCCAAGGGCAACGGGGTCTGGGGCTCCACCCTGGAACTGACCGCCGCCAAGCCGACCTTCGTCTGTGCCACCGATGCGGTGGTGGCCACCAAGACACTTGACTACGGCAAACGCATCGAGGACCAGGACCTGATCTGCGTGAGCAAGCAGGACGGCATCACCTGCTTCAATGCCCGCACCAACCACGGGTTCCGGGTGGCGCAGGGTTACTACACGCTGTATTGAAATGAGCGCTGTACTGACGCCTCGTCAGCCGATCTTGTCCCGCAGCACCCGCTTGAGCAACTTGCCCGAGGCGTTGCGCGGCAGTTCATCGACGAAGTGGATCAGCTTCGGCACCTTGTACTTGGCCAGCCGCTCCTTGCTGTAGGCAATCAGCTCCTCCGCCGATGCGGACTGGCCGGGCCGCAGCACGACCACCGCGGTCACCGCCTCGATCCACTTCGGGTCCGGGGTGGAGATCACCGCGACCTCGGCCACCGCCGGATGGGCGTAGATGCAGTCCTCGACCTCACGGGAGGCCACCAGCACGCCGCCGGTGTTGATCACGTCCTTGATCCGGTCGACGACGGTGATGTAGCCCTCCTCGTCGATGCGCACCAGGTCCCCGGAGTGGAACCAGCCGCCCTCGAAGGCCTCTGCGGTCTCCTCCGGCTTGTTCCAGTAGCCCTCGCACAACTGCGGGGAGCGGTAGACCACCTCGCCGGTCTCGCCGGGCGCGACCTCGGTGCCGTCCGGATTGATCACCCGAAGCTCCACGAACAGCACCGGCCGCCCGCAGGACTCCGGTCGCGCCGCGTGCTCCTCGGGGCGCAGCACGGTGGCCAGCGGCGCGATCTCGGTCTGGCCGAAGCAGTTGTACCAACCCAACTCCGGCAGGGCTTGCGCGATGCGTTCGCGCACCGGCCCGGGCATCACCGAGGCGCCGTAATAGGCCTTGCGCAGGTTGGACAGGTCGCGGGTGGCGAAGTCGGGGTGCTGGGACAGCGGCACCCAGACAGTCGGTGCCAGGAACAACGCGCGGGTCTTCTCCGACTCCACCAACTCCAGCATCCTGGGGATGTCCGGGGTGGTCAGCAATCGGTTGCGCGCACCCACCGCCAGGTAGGGCAGCATGAACGCGTGCATCTGCGCGGTGTGGTACAGCGGCATCGCGTGCAGCGGGGCGTCGTCCTCCTTGAAGTCCAGCGCGATGATCACCGAGGCGTAGTGGTAGACGTAGGCGCGGTGGGTCATCATCGCGCCCTTGGCGCGTGAGGTCGTGCCCGAGGTGTAGATCAACTGGCACAGGTCGGTGTCGCTGATCTCGACGTCGATCTGCGGAACCGGGCCGGTGCGCACCTGGTCCAGCAGGCAGTCCGGACCGCCGTGCAGCAGCAGGTGTTCCGGCACTTGCGCCAGCTTGTCGAGGTGAGGTGCCAGATGCGGGTCGGCCAGCACCAGAGAGGCACCGGACTGGTCGATCAGGTACGCCAATTCCTCGCCGGTGAGCGCGTAATTGATCGGCACGTGGATCAGCCCGGCCCGGCAGACGCCGAGGAACGCGATCACATAGGCGTCGCTGTTCTGCCCATAGGCGGCCACCCGGTCGCCCTTGCGCAGCCCGCGAGCCAACAGCGCCGCGGCGGTGCGGGTGATCGCATCGTCGAGTTCGCGGTAGGTCCACTCCCGGTCCTCATAGACCAGCGCACAGCGATTGGGGTGCTTGTTGGCCGAGCGGCGCAGGATGTCGTCGACCGTGCTGGACCGGACGTTAGTCATGGCACCCAATCTAGAGAAAGCCGCAGCCCCCGGCCACTGGCCGGGGGCTGCGGGTCAGACGTGACGCTGAATCACTTCCAGGTGTTCGCGCTTCGCGCTCAACGTGTTCAATCGCCTCGGGAGAGAGCGCTCGTTCCTCGCGCTCTCTCCGCTCGGCTCATTTCCACGTGTAGATGACGAACTGGTTGGGGTCGGGTGCCCATCCGTTCGGGGTGCCGTCGGGGTTGGCGGCGGTGTTCTCGCTGTTGTACTTGTACATGAATTCCCGGCCCTGGCCGTAGTCGTGGCTCCAGTTGTCCCCGGTGCGCTCGGAGGGGATGTAGGCGAAGCGCTGGTCCAGGGAGGAGTCGGATTTCCACACGGTGCCGTTGTCCAGTTCGGCCATCAGCCGGTCGCGGGTCAGGTTCGGTCCCACGGCCTTGGCGGCCTGGGCGAAGATGTTGATCCCGGTGTAGCCGGCCTGCACGATGTGGTGGTTACCACCGCGGTTGGCCCGGGCGTATTTGTTCATGGTGGCCATGAACTCGTTGCCCCACAGCCGGTAGGTGGTGTTGGTCCAGTAGCGACCGGCCGGCCACTTGCCGAACAGCGAGCCCAGCACCTCACCGGCGAGGTGGTTACCGGAGATGCCCTTGGGCGGGTAGTAGCCCTGCTGCTGGGACTCGACCATGAACTTGGCCATGGTCGCCGGGTTGATCACGTAGTGAATGATGTGCTCCGGTGCCGCGGCGCGCATGGCCAGCACGTAGGCCGACATCGAGGTCTCCGAGATCGACACGTCGGCGCGTTTGACCATCTTCGACCCGGACGCGTCCATGATCTTCTGCACCGCGTTGCAGGCCAGCTGCATCTCCGGGGAGGTCAGGCAGATCAGCCCGTAGGTCTTGGG
>Ga0137412_10000469_pt1 | contig 28329 bp, 22 predicted proteins | sample CZODoug2_1_16fun_FD_122160 | JGI IMG/M metagenome (GOLD analysis project Ga0137412, IMG submission 122160) | Vadose zone soil fungal communities from Angelo Coast Range Reserve, California, USA - CZODoug2_1_16fungal (Hybrid Assembly) | ecosystem: Environmental > Terrestrial > Soil > Vadose zone...
TGGTCGAAGCGAGACGAGCCTGGGATCAAGTACTACTCGGGCATGGCCCGCTACCGCACGCGGTTCCCTTTCCAGCAGAAGACGGCGCCTGGCGTGCGCGTCTATCTCGATCTCGGACGGGTTGCGGATCTCGCCGAGGTGATTCTCAACGGGACCAAGCTCGGTGTGCTCTGGGATGCACCATACCGACTCGACGTGACCGGACATCTACGGGGAAAAAACGAGCTGGAGGTACGTGTCGTCAACCGATGGGTCAACCGGTTGATCGGCGACGCGCATCTCGCCGAGGACGCTCGTTTCAATGCAACGGGTACCATCGAGGAGTGGCCGAATTGGCTGTTGTCCGGCAAGCGGAGTCCGGCAGGCCGCTACACGTTTATGAGCCAGCAGATTTGGCGGCGCAACCATCCCTTGATTACGTCGGGCTTGCTGGGACCTGCGCGTCTGCGATTTGCCCTATCGCAGAGTGCGGTGGCAGTTGACCCAGGAGAGGTTCATGCCTCAAACGGCTAAGCTGTTCTTGGCAGGGCTGGGCGTAACCATCATTGGCATGATTCACCCTTCGTCAACCACAGATGAAACGAAATCGCCGGTGCCCAAAGTGGGACCAAAGCAGGGTCAGTGCCGACCTTCATTTGTGGGACGGCCTTGGGCATTGCTTCATCCTGGATTCGGATTTTCCCGAATCCCAAGAAGCGTTTGCCGTCATCACTCATTTTTTTGACATGCACCTTGGGCGTCGTAACTGATGATCCCAGAATCGCTAGCCATCAGTCAGGATTTGGCGTTGGCGCCAAATGCCCTCGCCAAGGCCGCATTCCATGTCGCCCGATACGCTTTTGATACGGGCGCTTCCGGTGCGAAGAGATCGAAACCGTGATATGCACCCGGCACTACACAGAGTTGCGTAAGTACGCCCGAATCGATCAGCCGCCTGGCGTAGTCCACATCTTCATCAACGAATAAATCGATTGATCCGACACCGATGAATGCCGGTGGAAGCCCCGTCAGATTCTCGACTCTCGAGGGGACTGCGCCTGCAGGCACGATCCGTGAGCCCGCCGGAGCACCCAACAAGCAACTCCAGCCGAAACGATTCGAGGCCGGCACCCAAACATGCGCACCGATGTACGGTGGAACAGGACGCGAGCTTCCAGTTCGATCGTCGAGCATCGGATAGCTCAATAGCTGGAAGGCAATCGGCACTTCACCGCGATCGCGCGCTGCGATCGTGAGCATCGCGGCGTGACCGCCACCGGCGCTCAAGCCCATCACGGCAATTCGAGACGTATCCACGCCAAGCGAACCCGCTGAATGATAGAGCCACTTCAGGGCGGCGTAATTATCCTCGAGCGATCCCGGGAAGGGGGTTTCGGGCGCCAGCCGATAGTCAACGGTTACGATCACGCAGTCATGATCCAGGGCAACCTGTTGCATGGCCGAAATTCCTTCAGCAGCGATACCGGCAACAAAGCCCCCACCGTGAATATGGAGAATCGCCGGCCGTTTACGCTCACTCGCAGCGGCATTGATGACGAATACGCGAACGTCAGGTGCTCCTTTCGCCCCGGGGACTGCGCGCTCCTCGCAGGGGGTCGCACGCGTCGGAGAAGTCGGCACCGATGATTTACGCACTTGCGCGAGGTTCTTCGCACTCATAACGAAGTCGCCCTTCATCAACGACTTCAGGGTGACAAGGAGCCCGGGGTCAACCAGGGATAGGGGGTCGACGTTGGGAACGGTTCGCGTTATGGAGGCCGCCGCACCCGTCATCGACTGCACAACCGGGCTGCAAGCTGCCGCGAACCCAGTGGCTGCTAACAACTCTCGCCTGCTTAAGTTTGACATCTATTTGCTCTTCAACCTCACGGGATTCATGATCGATAAGCCCATGATCCCCACGACTACATCCTGCGAGAGCGCTTCGACCGTAACGTCATCCAATGGAACCGCCCGCAGACGATGGTTTAGCAGCATTGCCCGGCAGTTCTTACCCAGTTCAACCGTCTGCGGGTATGGCTTCGGCACGACAAAGGCAACGCTGGGATCCGTATAATCGCATCGAATCGATTCCGAACTTCCGCCGGAAGCGACGCTATAGCTGATGGGGGCTAGGTTCCAGTAATTTATCGGCGGAATCAGCTCCAATGTCTCGGAGATACCGTCAGCGTAACGGAACCTAATCACTGCGTTTGCGATATGGCATTGCATGGGATTGGTCGACCCGGCAATCAGCAAGAATGCGGCATCGCCGCTCCTGTTGACCGGTAGAGATATGCGATCTGGCCAGTTGTCCCACTGTGACGTGAAGGCGATATTCCGCTCGATTGCGGCCTTTCCCCAATGGAATGGAACGCCCTGAGGCGTAACCAACCGTCCCGACTTGTCACGCATTCCGGAGACTCTATCGAGCTCGATTACGGGAGGGGCGGCCTTCCAAAAAGGAAAGGTCCACGGCGAATAACCGTCCACACCAAGCCGTACGGAAACCGTGTCCGGCCGGGGGGACAAATATTTTTGGCAAAAAATGGTGCGGATGTCGGCGTTGAGAGCGGCCGAGATGTCAATCAGCTCCCAGCGGGCGCGCTTCGGGATTCGTTCTACGGTTTTCGCGCGTAGCAATTGTTCAGCCGCACGGTCAGTTATATCGATGTGGAAGAGCCGCAGTTGCGGAGCCCCTTCTGCATCGACCCGGGCGATCACGGTGTGGTGACCGGCGGCATTGGCAGCCAGAGTGCCCGTGATGACGCCATCCGAAACCGAGGCGTCACTCAGTGTCGCCTGCGGGTCGGAGAAGGAAACAATCCGGGCGCGGTCTGCGCGGAGCACAATAGCCTCTCCAACATTCTCTTGTAGGATCTTCGCCTCGAACTGCGGAAGCGGCGCGGAAGTGCCAATGGTAACGATGGCATTGGTCCGACTCGGAATATGCAGGCGTACGATGCTCTGGCCAAATCCCGGCAGCAATTCCCATCGGGCTTCCTCGCCATCGATCATCACCGAATTCACATGGCCGGCGCGCACCGGCAAGCGGACGGACATCGCTGCCTCGCGTGCGAGCCCGACCCTCAGCGTTGTCTTGCCGTCCGCGCGCTCAAAACCAAGTGCGACGTCCGGTGTTTTGATTGACGCTTCGTTCCATTCTGCGGGGAACTGCGGAGAGATGTTTACGACGCTGTTGGGGTAATCCGGCGCATAGCCGAATAGCCCCTCTACCAGAGTACGGCAGAAAGGATGGAGAAAGTCCCCGAAATCCGTGACGCCGAGAGCGCCCAGATTTCCCGGTACGGCAGCGCCGAACCCAGTTTCCATGAAGGTGCCGCGCAAGATATCCCATCCGTCCTCTGCCAGGCCAGTCTGAAAATACGCGAGCGCGAGGTGATGGTTTTCGCCGGGCGCATTCGCGCGAACCGATGAGATGCCCGGAGCCCAGTTGGAATAGAAAACCGTTCTTCCCCCCAGAGGCATCTGATCGTTCTGGAGGCCGGTTTCTGTATACCTCAGCGATTGCGCCGCTTGCTCGCGCGTGAGCAGGTCGCCGGCGTCGATGGGGAGAAAGATGCTGTAGAGCCAGGCATCTTCATGCAGGCGCTTATGTCCCGACTGCTCCCGATATGTGCCGGCGTGGCCTTTCCGAGGAATCCATAGTTTTTCGAAGAATCCCTTCCGTATTTTCTCGAGGATTCCCGCATGGAATGCCGCGGATTGTGAGTCATTTGCGCGCCTGGCCATGTCTCGTGCCGCTGCATGGCCGCGATAGGCGTACATGCTCGACTCGACCGCTCCACCGCCGTTGTACCAGACCGAATCCGTTGGCCAGGTGTTGATATAGCTCTCGTATACTCCGTCCTCATCCGGGTCGAAGCACTCGCGCATCCATTGGAGATGTAATTCAAGAGCCGGTCTCAGGAGCGACTCGAGCTGCGGATCGGCAGTCGCCCTCCAGTCATACACGATCTGATCGAAGAATTGCTCCTGCATGTTGTAAATGTCTTGATCCCGATCAATTCTGCCGACACCGTTGAATCGAGACTGCGAGCCTTGCAGACAAAGTAGCGTCGCCGGATCGGCCTGCGCGTTGAGCTTGTTAGAACTGCGCACCTGAAAGCCGATGTAGTGCTCAGCTTCTGCCTTCACACGATCGTGCCACCCCAGCACGGTCCCACCGTAAATAGTCCTCCACCCAGGGAAAGGAATGTTCCAACCCATCGCGCCATGCACGAAGGTTGGCGGATACCAGACCCCATCCACGGCAACCGCCGCGGCCGAGGCCATGGCGTTCAAATGAGCATCCGGCGTGGTTACGACGATTCGATTCGCGATCGTCTGCTTGTATTGCAAACCTGCCGCAAAATCCGCCGGCGGATCCAAAGCTGGCATTACTGCCGACTCGGTCGCTACCGGATCGATGAATCCACGAATCGCGAGATGGGCATCCTGCAAGCCCTCGGATTCGATGGCGCCCCAGATGATGGGCAGCTTCTGCATCGAACTGGCCATGAGCGCGATGGGGTCGCGGACGGAGCTTGCATCACCAACGCCGATGCGGCAAGGCACGCTGCATTTTCCGAAGCTCGTCGCAGTGTCCTTGTGAAGACTGAATCCGCCGCCCATTACCCGAGCGTCGTTTCCAGCGGACTCATCCGAGGAGAACGCGCGCTCCAACAACAGCGGATTCCCCGAAGGGTCGATCTCCCATGACAGGCCAAACATCGCATTGCTATTCGAGTACGCTCCTCCATAGGCCCAGATCAACCGATCCCCTGCCTCGGCACCCTGCACCTGCACACGTATCGCCATACCACCGACCCCGGACATGGGTACGGCGGAAAGGGATATTGTCGCTCCCGCGAAGGCCCGGTCGCGCACGAGCCACGTCATCCGACCCGCCTCATAGGCCGACACGATGTCATCGGCGAAATGAAGCCACCTGGACGGTGCATCTCCCCGCACGAAGGAGACCATGAACGTTCCGAACATATAGTGATCCTGAACATACCGGATCAGAGGCCGATCGCCGGCCATGACAAACGAGTTGCGGTTGTTTACGTAGAGAGGCCGATTTCCAAAGTATCTGGTCGAGCCGCGGCCCACGATGGCATCACCCTCGACGGAATATCGGGGCTGAGCAGTTGCGCGGGTTGCGGGCACATCCCTCGAATCCTTGCTCGCGCCAAATGCGCCCCGGACCATCAACGCACCGGCACTTGCCGCCGCCGCACCGACGAACTCGCGCCTGCTGAGACTCCAGCGTTGGCTGCCAGGACCGCTCTTGTTTCGCATGGACTGCCCGCTTGGGATAGTTTTGTCGCCGGCTGTACTTGCCACCCCTGCACTTCACCGTGCCGTGGGCTCACACCGGTGATGAATGCCCCTATTGCGTCAATATGTATCACGACCCGATTTCCATCAAATAGATTTTTCGAGACCATCGATAGCTCAACGTTATCATTCGTACGAGCCCAATCAGCACGACAATACGAGCCGCCGATGGTGACGGATGGCGGCGCGCTCAATTGTGTCGTGATGGAACCATGATTCATGGGGAACTTGCTGTGAGATCCCTTAATTCGAGTGCTTTGCCTACAGTTTCGCGAAACGATGCGGTTAAATAGAAGGGCTGAGATGCGCCGGCGACCGACATCGGTTCCGCCTTGTTAGGACAATCCATGGTGTTTTCGAATCTTTTTTCGTCACAGGGAATTTGCGGCTCACGAAGCGTGGGAGGCCGTCAGCGGTGTGCCGCCGTTATGCTCCTGAGCTGCGCCTTGTGGGCGTCCGCGGCGTCTCCCGACCAAACCCGATTGCCGCCGGGGGCGAAGATCGGAAATTACGTCGGTACGGATGCGATGATCCCGATGAGAGATGGGATCAAGTTGCATGTGGAAGTGTGGCGACCCGAGGGCGCGACGCCAAAGCTCCCGATTCTCATGCAACGTTCGCCCTACGGCTACGGCGTCGAAGCAGTCAAGCGCGGATTCGAGAGCGAATTCAAAGAGCTTGCGCAGGATGGCTTTATCTTCGTGCTGGAAGACATTCGAGGGCGCTTCGGCTCGGAGGGCGAATTCGTGATGCTGCGGCCGAAGGCCGCCCGCGGCGGCGTGGACGAGTCGACCGACACCTATGACAGCATCGATTGGCTCGTAAAATTCTTGCCCAATAACACTGGCAAGGTAGGCATTTTCGGTGTGTCATACATGGGCTGGACGACGGCGATGGCGACCATCGATCCGCACCCGGCACTCAAGGCCGTTTCCGTACAGGCCTCCCCGGAGGACATGTTCCTCGGCGACGACTTTCATCACAACGGCGCGTTTCGCCTGCAATATGCATGGGAGTACGCCGCCGCACTCGAAACGGACGGGCGCACGCTCAAGGCATTCGACTATGCGAAGGAGGATCCGTACACATGGCTGTTGCGACAGACCGACCTCGCGAACCTGGATCAGCGAAGCCTCGGCCGCACTTTGCCGACCTGGCGGAATTTCGTCGAGCATCCGAACTACGATGCCTTCTGGCGCGCCGGTGTGACCTCCGCGCAGATGCCGGCACAGGTGCAGGTCCCCGATCTGATCGTCGCCGGCTGGTGGGATCAAGAGGACTTTTATGGGCCGCTTACGATTTATCATAATCAGGGAAAGGGCGACCGGCAGCACCGAAATTTCCTCGTCATCGGTCCGTGGAATCATGGCGGGTGGGCATTCGGTAAGGGGCGTGGCTACGGCCCGCTCGATCTCGGCTCCGACACGGGCGTGTATTTTCGGGCCAATGTCGAAAGGCCCTGGTTTCGCTATTGGCTGAAGGGCGTCGATCAATTCGATGAGCCCGAGGCGCTCGTGTTTGAAACCGGCAGCAACCGCTGGGGCCGTTATGACTCCTGGCCGCCGCGCCATGGCGTCTCCAGCCGGCGGCTCTACTTCCATGCGAGCGGCGTGTTGTCGTTCGAGCCGCCACAGTCGGCCGCGGATGCCAAGGCGGATAGCTTCGTGTCGGACCCCGCGGTTCCGGTCCCTTATCGGCCGCGACCTATTAGCGCGATCGTCGCGGAGGACAGTACCTGGTCGGCATGGCTGGCGGATGACCAGGCGCCGTTCGCGAAGCGCGCCGACGTCCTGTCATGGCAAACAGCACCACTGCAAGCTCCGGTTACGCTCCGCGGCGCCGTGCGGGCGAAGTTGTTTGCGAGCACTACCGGTAGTGATGCGGACTGGATCGTCAAGCTGATCGACGTCTATCCCGATGACGCTGCCACTCCTGCCGCCCTGCGCGGCCGCCAGTTGATCATCGCGGACGAAGTGCTGCGCGGCCGATTCCGAGGGGGTTTCGAGCAGCCTCATGCGATCACGCCGGGGGCGGTGCTCGACTATTCAATAGACCTGCATACCGCTTCGCATGTCTTCGAGGCCGGCCACCGGATTGCCGTGCAGGTGCAGAGCACCTGGTTTCCGCTGATCGATCGTAATCCCCAGACATTCGTGTCCAACATCTTCGCGGCAGGCAGCGCCGACTACAAGAGTCAGACACACACCGTGCTCCATACCGCACGCTATCCGTCGGAGCTCGTCGTCGACATTGCAGACACCGATCGCGGCCCTAGCCCTAGCCCTAGCCGGTAGAAAAGCTGGCAAATCCGGGAATCATGATCGCTGCTTAGCGATCAATGCCCCAGCTCTGTCACAAAGTCCCGAACTTCATTCCACGCGCCTGCACAGATGTACCACTGAAACTGAAAGCCGGTGGAACCCGCCAGCGAGCGCCCCAGCACTACTCCAAAGTAACGCAGCTGGAGCGCCTCCGGCGCTTCCCATAGCCCCACGTAAGGATCGGTGTTTCCTACGGCGTAAAGCTGGTTCGTCATCCAGACTTTCGTCGGAACGACGACCGCGACTCCCGCGGAATGTTCGGCATCATCGTAACGTCCCGCCGCAATTGCGGGCGTCGTGCTGCTTCGACAGGGCGTCCCGATCGTACAGCCATCGGGCTCGCCTGTCTGGTAGCCAAGGCTCCAGGGGGCCGCCCCCAGCAGCACCCAGTGCATATCTCCGGAATCGTCCGCCCGGGTGTTGACTACGGTCTGCTCCAGCCGCAAATAATAACTCGGCGTCTTCCCCGGATTCGGCACCCAGCTCGCCTCCGTCTCGATGGTGTATGGCGTGGAATACCCTGGCGGGAAATGCCCGCTCAACTGTCCCTTCCACACTCCCATCAGCGGATATCGCTCAAATGATGCATCTCCCCCAAAGTCCACCATCATTGCGAAGGCATCCATCCGCTCCAGACCATTGCAAGCCACACCCGCTACTGTCGCCGGCACGTCCATGCTGGACTGTCCCTGGTTCGGAAGATATGCCGACGTGAACGGGCTGAGTCCTTTCAATGCCGGCTCGGTGCCATGCCGAATCTTATACGCTGAGACATTCGCCCCCACGCTATAGGAGTGGTGTCCGGGAAGCAGTTCCTTTTCCTGATAACGCAGAGACACCAGGCTGGCGCCGTGCGTCAAATCAAATCTCGCCTCCTGCTGCCCACTCGGATCCCGCAGGACCACCACCTGAACCTCATGGTCTTTCTGGTCGATCCCAGGGCTGCGCTCATAGTTCTCGACCTTGCATGTCACATTCGGGATCTCCTGCGCATGGACCGCTCCCTCCGCCAAAAGGAATACCAGGCAGCACTTGCAGCACGACCGCGGTATGAATCCAATGCCGTTCGACAGGCTCTCCATTTTCATCGCACTGCACCCCCATTCCCGAAGTGCCGCGCAAAGTTCAGTGCACCGCGCCACGGCCCTACCATCACATACCAGGTAAAATTCTTTGACATTATCCCGTCCAATGCCTCACGGGATTCCAGGTGAAAACTCTGCATGCGCCACTGATAGTCAGGAAGGAAGACCGCATGCACCTTGTTTTCTGGGAAGTTGCTGCTCGGAATGGCAACCGCCAGACCCACATTCATGGCCCCGTCCCTGTACAACCCCCCTGCGATGTAATTGGTGCTCGATGTCGCACACGGACAGCCCTTCGGACTGATCGCGCGCACATCGAATTCCCAGGGCGCGTAGTCGGCAAAGTCGAAGTCAAACGGCCCGATCTTCTCTTTCGTCAGGTGAGTAATTCGCTGCTCCAGCCGCAGATAATACTTTGGTCCTCTTGATCCACGAGTTCGGACCCAGCTCGCGCGCGTTTCAAGGATATACGGCGTGAAGTAGCTCAACGGAGTGCCGTTGTTGACCCGCCCTCCCCAAACCGCAATCAGCGGATGCTGATAAAAAGAGGCGTTGGTATTGAAGTCCAACATCATGGTTACGATGTCGACCGAGGAAGTGCCATGACAGGCGACTCCGGTCACTGGCGAATTCGAAAACTCATCTCCCGCCTGCGTCGGGTTGTAATCCCCGGCCTGTTGTGACGATGCCTTATAAGGAGGTGCCATGCTATGGTGCAATGCCATCTGCAGCATGGCACCCGCGTTGTTGCCCCAGATGTGCTCGAGCCCCTGGTATTTGAGCGAAACTATCGCGCCGCCTGCGGTGATATCGAAAAGAACGGTCTGCTGGCGCGCCGGATCCTGCAATACCACCGCCTGATCAACCTGCCCCGGCTGCCTTGCAAAGCTGGTTGTCCGGCACTGCACGCCTTCCGCCTGCTTGGCGACCGGCGTCGGCAGCTCCGGCTCTTCCGCTTTGAGCGCTGATGCAAGTCCGAACAGCATCAGCCCGGCCATCGCAAGCCTGGTCTTCTTAGGAGCCATCTTTCCCCCTTCTCGACTGCGAAATGGTTCAGTGCTCATGCGGCCGCTGCCGGGCGCAATCTGGGTTGAGCCGCACGCCGAACCCGGCACGGTCGGGCACCTTCATGCGTCCGTTGACTGGCACCGGTTCGTCGAGCAACAGGGGACTGAACATCGGCACGACGCAATCCGCCTCGGGCGCCATCATCAGGAATTCGGCGAAAGGACTATTATGCTGGGTGATCACGAAATGATAGCTATAGACGCTCGATCCATGCGGAACCACAAGTGCCTTATGCTCATCGGCCATCGCGGAAATCTTGATCAATTCCGTGAGTCCGCCGCACCACCCCACGTCCGGCTGAAGAATGTCGCAGCAGCCCATCTCCAGGAGCAATCGAAAGCCCCAGCGCGTCGCCTCGTGCTCGCCAGCGGCCACCAGCATCCCCTTAGGCACGCTTTGTCGCAATGACGCGTACCCCCAGTAGTCGTCGGGAGGCAGGGCCTCCTCGATCCACTTGAGGCCATACTCGTGGGCTGCCTGCGCAAACCTCGTGGCGTACTCGAGATCGAGACTCATCCAACAATCGAACATGATCCAAAAATCGGCGCCCACCCGTCCTCGCATGACAGCGAGTTCCTCGAGGTTTTGCCGCATGCCGGTCTCTCCCTCCACCGGCGCATGGTGTAGGGGCATCTTGCCGCCGATGAACCCCATTTTTTGCGCAAGATCCGGCCTCGCCCCCGTTGCGTAGAACTGTATTTCCTCGCGCACCGGACCACCTATCAAGTGGTAGACAGGCTCCCCGCGCACCTTTCCGAGAAGATCCCACAGCGCAAGGTCGACGCCCGAAATGGCGTTCAGTACGATGCCCTTGCGCCCGTAAAAAAGGGAGCTCTTGTAGAGCTGATCCCAAATCAGCTCGATGTCCGTAACCCGCCGTCCCTCCACGAAACGCGCGAAGTGCTTCTCCACGATATACGCGCCGATCTCGCCTCCCGTCGTCACTGCAAACCCCTGTGTGCCGTCGCTAGCGTCCACCTCCACTACCAACGTTCCGAGCACATCGATACCGAAACTGCGCCGGCTCGCGCGGAACTCCGGATATTGGCTCATTGGGGTCGCGATATGATCATCGATCCAATGACCGCCATCCCGATCGTGATAATCGGCACCGCCACCGCGGACTGTGTATGCACGGATGTGCGTAATGATCGGTTCACGCATGATCGTCCTTGTTCAATAGGTAGCGCGACGGCCCGAGACGTCGAATACTGCGCCCGTGCTGAACAAGCAACCCCCGCTCGCCAACCAACAGGTGAGAGCCGCGGTCTCTTTTAGCATTGCGAATCGGTTCATCGGGACCTTCGACAAGATGAGGTTCACTTCCACAACATGGCGAAAGACCCCGAGATCGAGTGCTCATGTGGGGCCGTCTCCACCGGTTATGCCGGCGTTGTTGTCAACGTCGATTCCGGCTCTTTAACCCCCCAAGAATCGAGAATTGTGTGCGAAGCTGCGATGATGAACCAATCGATTCTCGGCGTGGACCGATTACCAGCAGCTATCGCAGCCCGCCCTACCCGGAGGAGAAATTCAGATGACTTCTTCCGCGCATTTACTTAGCCGCCTGCGCTTCAGACATCTCGCACTTCTGGTCGCACTGGACGAGCATCGCATCCTCCGTCGCGCAGCCGAGGCTGTCCACCTGGCTCAACCGAGCGCTACAAAGCTCGTACATGATCTCGAAGTCGTGTTCGGGTTCGCCCTTTTCGAGCGCCTCCCTCGCGGCATGCTGCCGACGGAACTCGGCACGGAAGTCATCGCTTTCGCCCGACGGACCCTGGCCGACATCGAGCGCCTCGCCCAAGACCTCGACAGTAAAAAAAGCGGCGGGTACGGCCAACTCGTGATCGGCGCCATCATGGGAGCTGCCCCCGATGTAGTCGCTCGCGCCATGGCCGATGTCAAGAAGCGGCGTCCCCTATTGTCAATCAAGCTTCTGGGAGAGACGAGTGATGAGATCTTAAGTTTGCTGATCGCCCGTAAAATCGATATCGCCGTGGGACGATTCAGCAATGCTCTTCAGCACAACACGATCGACTACGAAGATCTCGGCAACGAGCCACTGTGCATCGTCGTCCGAAAGGGTCATCCGCTGTCCCGCATCCGTCGCTTGAACCTTCGCAAGCTTGAGCAGACTCCCTGGGTCTTACAACCCCTCACAAGTCCAGGACGTCAAATACTCGAGCAGGAATTCGGCCAGGCAGGCATGAAGACTCCCGCCAACCGCGTCGAATGCACCTCCATCTTCGCTACACTCCAGCTGCTGCAAAAGAGCGATGCCGTCACGATGCTCCCCGAATCGGTAGTGCGCGATCATCTACAGGCGGGTCTTCTCGTTCGCCTCCCTCTCCCGGTCGGCAAGAGTCTGCCCGGTTTCGGCATCCTCTGCCGCCGCGGTGAGGCTTTGAGCTCTGCCGCCACCGAACTGGTCGAGTCGCTCCGCCGTTACGGCGCTCTCATGGAACAGGGGCGAAGCGCTGCAGAGAAGTCGCAGCCGGCGATACGCCGAAGGCCAGGGAGAGGTATTCCCTCATTCTCCTGAAGCCACCGGGCGGAGTATTGCGTACGATATTGAAAACAGCCGCGGGCTGTTTGGAGATAAGTGCCGGTCCCCGTTCAGGAGTGCTCACCAAAACTGAGAATTCGATTGAATAGATCTCGCCGCTCATCTCTTCACTGTCCATTTCCCTCTTCCGAATCCGCTGGCGGAGCTTTTTGTAGGATCTTGAAAACAGCGGCGGGCTGTTTGGAGATGAGTGCCGGTCCCTGTTGAGGAGTGCTCACCAGGATCGAGAACTCAACCGAATAAATCTCTCCGGGATGAGCATCGAGGTATGCCGCCACATAAGTCTGAGCCATAGGCGCGCGGTCCGAAACCTCAACATCTGAGTACGTGCCGAACCGCTGACCGAGACCGACGGGTGTCGTATAAAAGATCCCAAGATTATCATCGGAGTCAATGTTCGCGATCCACCCTTCCGAATTAACCGGCTTTTGCGGCCAAGGGGGCGCACCCGTCACCACTTTCACCGGCCAATTGGGATTCTCCTGCTTGAGAAGCGCAGCGCCCGCCTGCCCATAGGGCGAGAGCAAGGGGTACATGAAGGTGCCGGTGCGATCCGAATTGAGCGTAGGGATGATGTTGATCATCTTGTACGTTTTTGGCTCGTGGTTGTAAAAGGTGTAACGAAAGTGCGCGACTCCCTGCGAGTCAATCAGCGCATCTTCCACATAAACCCAGTTGCTGGGATTCCCGGTGTTGTAATCCAGGGGTTTGATGACCGCATGAAAATGATCGGGGTCGGCCTTCCATCGCACAACCGGGCTTCCCTTTTGCGCGAAAATGACGCCCTTGGGATGTCGATAGAAGGGCTGCCCTCCGCCCTGTGCTCCGGCTTGGGTCGGATTCACGACCACACCCTTGAAACCGCTCATTTGTTTCAACATCAAGAACTGACACGGTTGCAATTCACGTCCCACATCGTTGCTGTCCACGATGTTCAGCCCATTGGCCACATTTTTGTTGGCAATGGCGATCACCGAAGCGCCCCAAGCAATATTGAAAGTGATTGAGAGCCCGCCGTTTGAAATGGTGACGTTCTTATCAACCGGCGGCGGCGGAAAGCGTTTACTGTAGGCCTGCGCATTCATTTCAAATCCAACGAAAAGCGCGACCACAAGACAGCAACACAGGCTGAGCCGTCTTGGAAAGCGATGACGAATTGACATATCTTTCTCCTCGCGCACCCGATGGCGAGAACTACATCGTCCAGCCGCCATCGATCACGTGAAGCGCGCCAGTTGTGAAAGAGGACTCATCGCTCGCCAAATAGACGGCAAGCGCGGCAACTTCCGCAGCGGTACCGAGGCGGCGCATGGGCTGGCGTGCTACGAAGGCGGAGCGCGCCTTCTTCTCGTCGCCCGTGTCGCGAAGCCGTTGGGCCAACGAGGGTGTATCAATCGTTCCAGGACAGATGGCATTGCAGCGGATATTCTGCGTGACAAAATCTGCAGCCACCGACTTAGTAAGGCCGATCACGCCGGCCTTGGTCGCGGAATAGGCGCAGCGCGACGGCACACCGCGCACACTGGAGGCCACTGAGGCGATATTGACGATTGAACCGCCGCCGGTCGCGATCATTTTTGGAAGGCATACACGAATCACGCGAAACATGCTGGTGAGGTTGACATCTATAGATCTTGACCAGGCATCGTCACTGCACTCGAGAATGGTCCCGCTATGCACGAAGCCGACCGCGTTCACGAGCGCATCGATGCGGCTCAACCGACGCCGCAACGTGTCGATCGCTCCGGCGTCAGTCACATCAAAATGTTCGGTTTCAATGGCAGAATGCGATTCACCGAGTGTCTTCAACCGAGCTGCATCGATGTCGGCGGCAACTACGTGCGCGCCCTCGCGTGCAAAGGCCAGTGCGATCTCGCGGCCAATTCCCGCCGCCGCCGCCGTGACCAGCGTTTTCTTACCCTTCAGACGCATAGGTTTGCATTCCTTCTTCCAATAATCACCAATGAAACCATAGCAAGCGCTTCTGACGAGCAGGTTTCGCTGCGGCGGCGTTCGCATCGAATTGCGCCTTGCAATTCAATAAGCGTTGACGAAACGTGTTCACTAATAGAACAATAGTTCATATTTGGAGTATACCCGTGACTCGAATCTTATCCCTGAAGACCCATGACTTGCGTTTCCCGACCTCGAAATTGCTCGACGGCTCCGACGCAATGAATCCGGATCCGGACTATTCGGCAGCTTATGTGATTCTTGAGACCGATCATCCGCGGGCCCTATCGGGTCACGGGTTTGCCTTCACGATCGGACGGGGCAATGAGCTCTGCGTCCAGGCTATCGAGGCCTTTCGACCCTTCGTACAGGGGCGGCTTCTCGAAGAGATTGTTGCCGATATGGCCGGCTTTTGGCGCTCCCTTGCCGGCGACAGTCAGTTGCGTTGGGTGGGGCCTGAAAAGGGTGTCATACACCTTGCGCTGGCGGCGGTCATCAACGCCGTGTGGGATCTTTGGGCTAAATCAGTGGGTAAACCGGTCTGGCAACTCGTCGCCGACTTGGAGCCTGAGCAGTTCGTGAACCTCATCGACTTCCGCCATCTCCACGACGTGTTGACGCCGGATGAGGCGCTAGCGATGTTGCGGCAACAAGTCGCCGGCAAAGCCGCGCGTGCAGCGAGGCTTCAAGCTGAGGGATATCCCGCCTATACCACCTCGGCCGGCTGGCTTGGCTACGATGATGAAAAAGTGCGCCGGCTGTGTCGAGAAGCACTCGCACAGGGTTGGGATCACTTCAAGGTCAAGGTCGGCCGTGATATCGATGAGGACCGCAGACGGTGCGCAATTGTTCGTGAGGAGATCGGATCGGGGCGGCGCCTCATGATTGATGCCAACCAAGTATGGGAAGTGGATGAAGCGATTCGCTGGGTCAAGGCCTTAGCGCCGTTCGATCCTTGGTGGATCGAAGAGCCATTGAGTCCGGACGACATCCTGGGTCACGGGAAGGTCGCGCGCGCCGTTCGGCCGATCCGCGTTGCCACGGGCGAGCACGCCCACAATCGAGTGATGTTCAAACAGTTCATCTCAAGCGATGCAATCGATGTAGTCCAGCCCGACGTTTGCCGACTGGGTGGGCTGAACGAGATCCTGGCTGTGCTTCTACTCGCCGCAAAATTCGGCAAGCCCATCTGTCCTCATGCGGGAGGAGTCGGGCTTTGTGAATGCGCGCAACATGTTTCCATGATCGATTTTGTCGTGGTGAGTGGACGATTCGACGAGGCCATGACTGAGCACGCAGCGCACCTACATGAGCATTTTGTCGACCCGATCGAAATCGAGCGTGGGCGCTACAAGGCACCGATGCGGCCAGGGTTTAGCACGGAGATGAAATCTCAGTCGATAGCGGATTATGGATTCTGACATCTCATGAAACTTTTTCGCTACGGACCACGAAGTCACGAAAAGCGCGCCCTCATCGACAAGGGCGGTCACTGGCGCGATTTGTCGTCGTGCGTGCCGGACATCGGCGCGGCGACGCTCCCGCCCGAATCGCTCGCGAAGCTGCGTCCTGAGGAACTGGCCGCGTCTCGGTTTCGGTCCCGAAGTCTGGGGCTGACTGGTGAGCGGATCCCTTGGCGCCCAGTGAAATCTTCCGTGGAAGGCTCCCAGAACAGGGGATAACGCGCGCTGTTGCCGCCAAACGCGGGGCTTTCGGCTTCAATGCCGCCGATGAATTCCACACAATAATAGGGCTACTCGAGAATAGGAACGATAGAACGGGAGAATAAAGAATGAATCGCAGCGATACGCGGCCACCGATTGCTCTATGCCTGCGGTTTTGAGCGCACGAGATCTTATTTCGAATCGTCCGATCTAATTTCTTTAGTATGAGAAAGGGGATATGGCATGAAGCTCACGAAATTATCATTCAGCGTGATGCTCCTTTGCGGTCTTGCGCCGAGTTTCGGCCAAACGGCGACTCCAGGTGAGAGCGACACGACCCAGCGGGATTCTGCCCTTTCGGAGGTCATCGTCACGGCGCAGAAGACCGCGGAGCCGCTGCTCAGTGTCCCCGTACCGGTCACTGCGATAAGCGCAGATACTCTGCTGCGGAGCAATCTGGTAACCCTTCAGAGCTACTTTCAGTCGATTCCCAACGTGAATATCGTCACCGCGGCGAACGGCGCCCCGTTCGTGTCCATCCGGGGAATGAGTACCGGTGCCGGCATCGTCAACCCCACGATGAGTTTTACGATTGACGGCATACAATTCGGGTCCTCCTCCGGCTATGGCGGCGCTTTCGAGAACATTGCCGATATCGACCCGAGCAATCTCGAGCGGATCGAAGTGCTCGAGGGGCCGCAGGGGACTCTGTACGGATCGAACAGCCTTTCCGGCCTCATCAACTATGTGACCTTGGACCCTTCTACCACGCGGAGCAGCGGACGTGTAGAGGCCGGTCTCTCCTCGGTGCAAAATGCCGGCAGCCCCGGCTATGACGTGCGCGCCGCAGGCAATTTTCCCTTGAGCGACTCCGTGGCGGTGCGCGCCAGCGCGTTCGTGCGCGAGACGCCGGGCTATATTAACAACGTGGTTACCGGGAAGGACGGAGCCAATCGCGTCGACGCCGAAGGCGGCTACGTCGCGTTGCTGATCCGTCCGTCGGATTGGTGGTCACTCAAGCTGAGCGCCCTTTATCAGAACAGCGAGGCATACGGCCTGGCTTTCGCCGATCCCACGCTCGGTCTCAGTAACCTGAAGCAGTCCAACATTCCCGGTACCGGATTCCTACACAACGTCAACCAGGACTACAGCGCGATCTTCAAGGCACAGCTCGGAAAAGCTCAGCTCACCTCCTTGACCGCGTACAGTGTGAACTCCGGCCACCAGGTGCTCGACGATACGTGGGACTTTGGCCCGATCGCCCAGGCAGTTTTTGGGGTGGGGAGTGCAAAGGACCTAGATCGGTCGATAACCAACAAATTCAGCCAGGAGGTGCGCCTCTCCCTCCCGGTGACCGGATGGCTCGACTGGATGGTGGGGCTGTACTACGCATACGAGGACACTCACACCGAGCAGGACATCTGGGGCGCGGACACCACCACCGGCCAGATACTGCCGGCCTGGAATATCGTGCTCGCGAACTGGCCCTCGACCCTCAACCAGGAGGCCGTGTTCACGAACCTCACCGTCCATTTCACGGATCGCTTCGACGTCCAGCTGGGCGGCCGAGAAAGCATAAACAGACAGACATACTCGGAATTGGATGGCGGTGGCTTTTCAGGCATCTTCGGGATATCCAATTCGCCCCTCGGCCTTGTAACGCCTCAAGTCGATACCAAGGACACCGCTTTCACCTACCTCATAACGCCGCGCTACCGGTTTACGCCCGATGTGATGGTGTACGCGCGGGTGGCCACCGGCTTTAGAAACGGCGGCCCCAACCCCACGTGCACGGCCTTCGATCTGCCGTGTCACTTTGACCCTGATCGAACGCGCGATTACGAGGTCGGCCTGAAGGCAGCCTTTCTGGAGCACAGGTTGGTCGTCGACACATCCGTCTTTTACATGCCCTGGAAGAACATCCAGCTACCCTTCAATCCCCCATGCGGTTGCGCGAGCACCGTCATCAACGCAGGAGACGCGAAGAGCCAGGGTATCGAGGTGAAAGTCGATGGGCGGCCGACGTCCAATCTCACGTTGAGCGGATGGTTTGATTACAATGACGCGGTCATGACTTCGGTGTCCTTTGCGGGAATTGGCTTCGTCTACAAGCCCGGCACTTCGCTGCCCTTCAGCAGCAAATATTCCGCGCACCTGGATGTTCAACAGAACTTTCAGATTTTTCCCGAGGCCACGCTGTCCGTTGGCGCCCAGGCCAGTTACGTCGGCAGCAGGGCCGGCGGCATCAGTGACTCGCCAACCCTGCTGCATTTTCCCGGATACGTCCAGACGGACCTCCGGGCCGAATTGGATCTCAAGGCCTGGCAGTTCATGCTGTATGCGAACAACGTAGCGAACACACGAGGAATTACGGGCAGTCTGCTGCCTCTTCAGCAATACAACGCTTACATACAACCGAGGACCGTCGGCGTATCAGTGGTAAGGAATTTCTAAGACTCGACCGTCCCCGATAGTGCCGCGTCGGAGATGGCGACGACCTTACCGCCCTTGACGCCGACATTCGCGATCTGGTCGAAACTGGATTCGGGATCCATTACCCGACCCCCCTTGATGACGAGATCGTATTCGGCGGCGGCCGAGACGCCGAATGGTAAATCCGGGTCGCGCCATCCTCGGCGTCACGAGTTCGGTGGCACGCGAATTCCCGCAGGATTCGATGCCTACCTGCGTGGTCGAAAATTTGTCGATACCCCGCTCGATCAAAATCTTCGCCGGCACAGATCGCCGCTTACTACAATGATAACAATCTGGTTACCGGGTTCCTTTGATCATGTGGACGACCAGACACTACCCGACCGAGCCGTGAACTCGGCAACGAACCGGCGGCGGTCATCGACCGGTCCCGGAGTTGACTCGCCCGAGAAGTTTTATCGTGTGATGGGACGACGATTCGAGCGAATTCACTGCGAAGCCGCCTCAGCGGAGTTGTTTTCCGCTGCAGTTTCCCGAGGCGATACGCTTAAATACATATCGAGATGCGGGATAACCGCTGCTCAAAAAAAGCGGATTCTCCAGTGCGTTCTAGCGTCTTCGCACAGGTGATCAGAGCGGCCGTCAGATGCTATGCATTCGAGTAGGGAAAGACTTCTAAGCACGCGGAAACCAAGCCCGCGAAATCAAACGCTTCGAATAAAAAGGGGAACACATGACACGGATCTCGAATCTTTCCAGTGCGGCTCGGGTTCGCGGAAGCAACCTGGCGACGATCGCGATGGTACTAGTCGTCGCGGCGCCCGCAGTAGCGCAGTCGGCCGATACATCCCAGGACGAACCAATCAAGGAGATCGTCGTCACCGGCTCGCGCATCAGCACCGCCGGCTTCGATGCTCCGACGCCGACCACCGTGGTCAGCCAGGCCGATCTTCGCGAGGCGGGCCGCACCGACATTGCGCAGTCACTCGCCGATCTTCCGCAATTCCGCATGTCGCAGAGTGCGGCCTCGACGAACACGGTGACTTCCTCGGGCATATCCCCCGCCGACCTTCGCGGCCTCGGCAGTGCCCGCACGCTCGTCCTGATCAACAATCGCCGCACCGTCGATTCGGGCGATCTGCAGACGATTCCCTATTCCCTGGTGAAAAGGATCGATGTCGTCACCGGCGGCGCGTCCGCCGCCTATGGCTCGGGAGCGGTGGCCGGCGTCGTCAACATCATCCTCAACGACGAGTTGGAAGGCTTCGAGATCGGCGCCCAAACCGGTATCTCCACCCACGGCGATGGCCAGAAACATCTGTTTCAAGGATCGTTTGGCACACGTTTCGCCGATGGCCGCGGCCATTTGATCGTCGGTACCGACTATCTGAAGGATGACGGTATCTTTGCAAATGAGCGGCCGGACGTCGCCTTCTCCGGATTTTTGCCAGGCGCCGACGGAAAGCTCTATCCGACCGTCCCCATTAAGGAATCGAACCGTACCGCAGGCGGACTGATCACAACTGGCGTGCTCGCGGGCCAGACCTTCAACAACGACGGCACCCTGCGTCCTTTCCAGTTCGGCATACGCCGTCCCGGCGCGCCAACCGCTATGATCGGCGGAGACAGCGAAGCATTCTCCACAAACGATGTTCGTTCGGTGGTGGCGCCGATCCAGCGCGCGAATGTGTTCGTGCGCCCGAGCTTCGCCGTAACGGACAACCTCACGCTCTGGGCCGAAGGCACATACAACCGCGTTTGGGACGAGCGCGTCTATTGGCCCGATTTTGTGCCCAATCAGCTCACCTTTTCGCGCGACAATCCGTTCCTCTCCGACACCATCCGCAATCAGCTGACCGCCGCGGGTGAGACAAGATTTACCATGGGCCGCGCGCTCACCGACGTAGCGCTTGCACGCTACGCATATTCCCGCGAAACGTTCCAGGGGTCGATCGGTCTCGACGGCAAGTTGGGAGACGGCAAGTGGCGCTACAACGCTTTCTTCACCCATGGCGAACAGACTTCGGACCAGACCCTCAAGAACATCACGCTTCGTAAGAATTTCGCAAATGCGATCGACGCGGTTCGCTCTCCGGACGGGTCGATCGTCTGCCGCGTCGCCCTGACGGACCCGGGGACGAACTGTCGTCCGCTCAACCTGTTCGGCTCGGGCCGGTCCGATCAGGCGGCGATCAACTATGCGACCGCCAATTGGAACTCGATCGTCAAGACATGGCTAGACCATACCGGCGCCAGCATCAGCGGCGAGCCATTCCAGCTCTGGACCCGGCCGGTGTCCGTCGCGGCAGGCGTCGAATATCGCAAGGAAGCCTTTGAGAATGACTTTGACCCAAACGCGCTTGCCAAAGCCTTCAACTTGATCAACGGCGTCACCATCCCGAAGACCGGCAACAATGTGAAGGAAGCCTTTGCCGAGGCGAACATTCCGCTCGTGGCAGGTCTTCCCCTCGTCCAGGCGCTGAACTTCAACGGCGCCGTGCGCGTTTCGGACTACAGCACCAGCGGCGCGATCTGGTCGTGGAAGCTCGGTTTGGTTTGGGACGTAATCGACGGCCTGAAATTTCGCGGGACGCGTTCGCGCGATATCCGCGCCGCCTCCCTTACCGAGCTATTCAGCCAGCGCACGACCTTGTTCGGGACCGTCAACGATCTCGGCCGTCCAGGTAGTCCCTCCACGTTCGCGGTCCTTCGCTCCGGCGGCAATCCGAATCTCCAACCGGAGATCGCCGATACGGTCACCTTCGGTGCCGTGCTCTCGCCGAGCTTCATGCCAGGCTTCGGATTCTCGGTCGATTATTACAACATCAAGATTGCAGACGCGATCACCGCTCTAACCGCCCAGCAAATCGTCAACGCCTGCTATTTGCAGGGCAGTCAGGGGGCCTGCGGCCAGATCGTCAGGGATGGCACCGGCGCGATCACCGATATCAATGCGTCGAACATCAATGTCGCCAGTCTACGGAACAAGGGCGTGGATTTCGAAGCCACCTACCATACCGGTCTGGAATCGATCGGCCTTCCAGGCCAATTGCGCGTGCGGGCGCTGTCCACTTGGGTCGACAGCCTCGTCGTGGACAATCGCGTCGTCGCCATCGAAGGTGTCAGCTATCTGGGTGGACAGGCTAACTCACTGGTCCCGAGATGGCGCGGCCTCCTGTCCACTACCTATGAAAGCACCGGCATGGGCGCCGACATTCGCGCCCGCTATGTCGGCGGCGGCGGCTATGCGCCGGCGAGCGTACTTGCCAATCAAGGCGACAATCTGCACGTCGGCAGTATCACGTATGTCGATCTGGGCCTGCGCACCTACTTCAACATTGGCGATAAAACCCGGATCACGCTATACGGCGACGTTCAGAACCTGTTCGACCGCGGGCCGGCTCTCGCCGCCTTCTCGCCTTATCAGGATATCGTCGGCCGCTACTTCACCGTCGGCGCCCGCGCCAATTTCTGACGCCGGTTCTGGTTTTTAGCAACCTTGCGCTTGCGCGCCGGTTTGATTTTTTCAGTCATGGATCCAAAGAGCGCCTTTCGACGAAGATATGGATACGTGGCACAGCTAGGATGCGCGAAGCATCCAGATGCCACCCCTCCATTTGTCTGTATAAGAGCGCGTCCGAATCGACATTGGTACCTCTTCTCTGAGCAATATTTTTTGGTGTTCGATCCCTACTCTGGTCGCCGTGCTTGATGCATACTGATGACGTCCATGAACACCTCTTTTAAGGGCATTCGCATTAGCAACCCGGTCTTCATCGAAGGCCGGGGTACTTGCGCGTTCGCTGCTTCATCAGGCTTTAAGAGGCATTGGTTCCATGGATTCTCCGCAGGTTTACTCAAGACGACGGCTGCAAGTCGTCGCTGACGCCGATCCCGGCGCGATCGCGCGCGTCGTCGAACGTTTCCACAACTTGAATATCATTCCCCGGCGGGTCACCGCCGAATTCTCATCGAACGATCTGCTTCACATCGCGGTTGATGTGTGTGGAATTCCCGATGAGCAGTTGACGCTGATCGCGGGGAAGATTCGTCAGGCAACGAGCATTGTAACCGCGTATTGGCATCGATTGGATTGATCCAATTACAGCGTGTACGGCTGCACGAAGATCGATTCGATCAGCTCGATAAGTGACTGATTTTTAGAAGCGAATCAGGAGCCGCAGATTCGACCTCAGCATTGTGCCTGCTCCAATTCGCGCTTAGAAATACCGCCAGCAATATTTCTCGGAGAAAGGCAGAGCACAGGACCATGACCGCCCTCGCTTCAATCCACCAGCGAAGCAACGCGCTATTATGATTCTCTTCGTCGCCGGGCTCCCTGCCCTCACCCGGCAACGGCGAGTTAGGGGATTCGGTGGCAGATAAGGGGATGTGGTTGGATCATCGTTGTGCAACGGCCTATTGGAAATTCAAGGGTTTGGTCTTGTTGGGCGCTGCGGCGATGCTCAGTTGTACTGCGCAGATGAAGATCGACACGCGCTACCACGCCGTCAGCCAGGACAGCCGGGTGCAGTTCATCGTGTTGCACTACACGGAAATCGACTTTGCGCGCTCGTTGCACCGGCTCACCCAGGAAGAGGTCAGCAGCCATTATTTGATCAACGATCAGCCGCCGACGATTTATCGGCTGGTCGATGAGAATCAGCGGGCGTGGCATGCCGGCCCGAGTTATTGGCGGGGTTACAGCCATCTGAATGCAAGTTCGATCGGCATTGAGATCGTCAATGCAGGTAACGGCGGCGATCCAAGTGCAGCCTATGCTGAGTACCCTGAGCAGCAGATCGAACGGGTGATTGAACTCGTTCGGGACGTTCAGCGCCGCCATGGCGTGCGGCCCGATCGGGTTCTAGGGCACAGCGATGTTCAACCTTTGACTAAACAAGATCCGGGCCCGCGCTTCCCGTGGCACGAACTCGCGCTGGCGGGACTGATCGTCTGGCCGGATCCTAAAGCCGTCGCCGCGGCGCGGGTGCGTTATGAGCAGGACCTGCCTGCGGTAGCCTGGTTTCAGCAGCGCCTCGCGGCAAATGGATTTAGCGTGGCGCAACAAGGCCAGCTCGACGACGCGACGCGAGCTTCTTTAAGCGCATTCCAGATGAAGTACCGTCCGGCGCGCTATGACGGCGTGCCGGATGCGGAGACTGCGGCCTTGCTGGAGGTTTGCACGCGGCCCGGCGGCTGGGTTTTGAAGGGCGCGGATGGCCAGTGGCATCCATACCGGGCGCCGGAGTAAGGGTTCGGGGGTGGTCAAAATAACAGCAGGTCAAGGCAAGCGATTGATTTGAGGTTGCGTTTGCATGACAAGTCGCAGGTTGTGCACCGACTTATCCACCGGGATTGGGGAGTAATCAGGGAAGACCATCACTTTCGGCGACGTGGATGTCGATCCGCAGGCGGCTGGTTCGTCGTGTCAATAGCTGAATCAATTCAGCGGCGTAGCGTCCGCGGCCCTTTAAAAGAGGAATCCTCAAATGAAGTTCATGTTCATCGTCAAATCCGCCCACGCTATGGGCCCGTCGCCCAAGCTGTTGGAGGAAATGCACAAGCTCACCAACCGGGAGATTGAGGCCGGCCGCTTGCTCGACAACGGCGCGTTGACGCCGATGGCGATGGGCGCACAAGTGCGCATCGCTGATGGCCGGCTCACGCTGATCGATGGCCCGTTCGCCGAAACCAAGGAGGTCGTCGGAGGTTATGCAGTTTTTGAGCTTAAGAATAAGGAAGAGGCTGTGGCGTCAGCGGTAGAGTTCATGCAGTTGCACAAGGATCACTTGCCAGGCTGGGAAGGAACGTGCGAGGTCCGCGCGTTCGCGCCGGGCGGCCCTTGAGCCTTAGTATCAACAGCATCGGGTGTAGCTGATTTTTTGTGTGTTTGAGCCATACTTTGCAAAGGAGCGAGAGTGTGGCGATCAAGAAAGAGATTTTAGACGAGCTGCACGGCGCGCGAAGCGCCGACAACAAAGGGACAGCCTCGTGTGGGGTCAGCGGATGCCAAGATTCACGATTAGGCAGGTCGACTCCGAGAATGGCAGACGAGACTTCTCATTTGTAGCGAAGACGCCAGCGTTCCGCGAAATAGGGTGTTCTTAGTCTGGTCGAGCCACGTTGGCAAAAGCCCGCACTGTGTTCCCTTGTGACTGCGTCAGTTTGTGACATAACCAACAGAAGTGGGGGCCGATTAGCGAGATATTCAAGATATCCGCGCAGTCTCGGCGATATTCGAATGATTCCATGTGCGCGGCAGGTAATTTTGCAAGGAAGAAAGCATGACGGGCCCATTCAGATCTGTTGGCATCGCAGTAGTTTTCATCACTCTCGCCAGTTGCGGCGGAGGCAGCGGCGGCGGTTCGCTGGCCCCACCCGCACCCCCAGCGCCGCCATCCGGACCGGTTCCCCCGTTGACGTTGGTTGCTAGCACGCCCGCAAAGGGTGCAGCTTTAGTGTCATGCAACATTAGCCCGCAATTGGATTTCTCGGGAAATCTGGATCCAACCACAGTGGTCGCCGCAAACGTCACCCTTACATCGGGTTCGACCAATCAGTCGGTCACCTTCTCAGTGTCTGACGCTCAAGTGACGGTCACCCCCACTCAAAAGCTGACAGGGCTTGTGCCTTACACGTTGACCGCTACAACAGCGGTGAAGGGAAGCAAAGGCGAAGTGTTGGCGAGCTCGGTATCGATTACCTTCACCTGCGACGGCGCCTGGCAAACCGCGAGTGCGATAGACACGGATAATGCTGGCGATGCCGTCACTGTCAAGGTCGCATTCGATACGAGCGGCAACGCAATCTCCGTTTGGGCACAATCGGACGGAACCCACGCCAGCATTTGGTCGAATCGCTACGCGCCCGCCACCGGCTGGGGCACGCCAGTCCAGATCCAAAGCTCAACCGAGGACTCCAATGCTCCGACCATTGTCATTGATGCGAGCGGCAACGCGCTTGTTGTATGGGACGCAAGTCCCGACGGTGTAAACCAGTATATTTATGCTAGCCGCTATACCGTGGGCAGCGCGTGGGGCGCTGAAGTACAAATTTCCGGCCCCACTGTTTCGAGCGGGACCACCGACATCGTGGGCGATGCGAACGGCGATGCGCTTACGACTTGGGTCCAATTTGACGGCGCTCGATCGAACATCTGGGGGGCGCGTTACACCGTTGCCGGCGGTTGGAGCCCGGCCACCCTGATCAGCAACGGAGCTGGAAACTCCAAAGTCGCCAGACTCGCGATGGACGCTGGCGGAAATGTCTTGTCCGTTTGGGCTCAATCTGATGGCACTCAATACAACGTCTGGTCGAATCGATTCGACGCTGCCACTGGCTGGGGCACCGCTGCGTTGATCGAGGCTGTCGACGCGGGCACGGCCGGGACGCCCCGAGTCAAGTTCGATTCACACGGAAACGCCATTGCAACGTGGAGTCAGGACAGCACGCGAGGCAACATCTGGTCGAGTCGTTATGTCGCGGGAACTGGCTGGAGCACACCGATCCCGATTGAGGCTGCGAACGACGGCCTAGCAAGTCTGCCGCGTCTCGCGGTTGATCCAAGCGGCGATGCCATTGTGGCCTGGCAACATTCGGATGGCACACGGGTGAGCATCTGGTCGAATCACTACTCCGTCGGCTCCGGCTGGGGCACCGAGATCATGATCGAACCCCCTCCCGCCGGCGATGCTGCAGAACCGTGGGTAGATATCGACTCCAACGGCAACGCATTGGCCGTGTGGGCGCAATCTGACGGCACTCACACCGCCATCTGGGCCAACCGATATGTGGCCGGAACCGGTTGGTCGACCGCTGCACCGATTGACACTGACACCACAGGCGATGCGGCCACGCCTAGTGTTGCCATCGACGGAAATGGCGCTGCGCTGGCCGTCTGGGAACAAGTGGACGTAGGGCGCGACAATATCTGGGCGAATCGCTTCGATTAAGAGCACGCCTTGGCCACAGCATCCAATGATTCATGCTGGCTCCTTGGGCTGCGCCTTCCCGTACGCCAAGCGATCCATCATTTCAGCAAATCTGCCCCAGTGGATCCGCTTGGCGGACTGACGTCTCGCGCCCGCCCAGAACAGCGATCCGCGTCCGATCTGGATCTCGCCAAGTTTTACCTGTCTGCGATAGATTTGCAGAGTCAGTGCGGATTTCGCCTTGGCTAGGGTCGCGTTCGAGATTTCGGCCTTCACCTCATAAGCGTGCGCCAGCGATTTAACGGCACGCTTTCGCTTTTTCGGCATGGCTGAGACTCCCGTTTGTTTTGAGACATTTAGGCATCTCTCTCCCCTCCCTTCAGAATCAGACCAACTGCCGCGTATCTTAACGTTGACCCAAGCCCTTCGCCGCCCTCTGCCGTTTGCGCTACGATAGTAATTAGAAGACGCCCCGACTCCGCATGACTGACAAGCTCAATTCAACCGTGATCGTCCGACGACGATGGAACGATCCCCAATCAGCGAAAGCACCGCTGACGGCACTGCGTGAACTCGTCATCAAAAATGATCCGGGCGGTGTCTGCAGCCCGAATCCCCGACCGTTCCCCTACGCCCGCGTCTGGTGCGATCAGTTGATAGGCGGCCACGGCATACACGCCTGTGATCCCGCGACAGCACCCCACGAACTTCAGCTCTGCGTCTTCGATGGCGACAATTCCGCCGAGCTCAACGCCCAAGTGCGTGCAATGCTACGTCGCTAGCAGCCGCGATCTCATCCGTTGCACCGGCATGTTTGCGGCACTGCAGCCACTCGCGGCTCTGACTATTTCCGTTCCAATCCGCATCTTCCTGAGGATGCGGCGGCACTCACCTAGCAAATATTTGTGCGCCCGAGCACCCGCCAGACGTATGAGAGCCCACAGGTTTGCCACAGGAACTGTTCATGCGCGTTCGATACCCCGCGATGCGGCCGCTGCTCTTGGCCGGCGGCGCAACTCTGCTGACACTGATGGGCTGCTCAGGCGGTGGTTCCGGGATGAGCGTGAGCACGGGCTCGATGCCGACCAGCCCTCCAGCGATGACCCTGACGGCTGATTTTGATTCGATTCAGGCCAACATTTTTACGCCGATTTGCGCGGGCTGTCACAGCGGTCCCAATCCCGCCGCCAACTTAAGTCTCGACGCGGCGCATAGTTACAATGATCTGGTCAATGTCCCGAGCACGGAAGAACCCATGCTCGACCGGGTCAAGCCGGGCGATCCGACGGACAGTTTCCTGGTAATCCATCTTCAGAAGGACGGAGACGGTGCGCCCGCCGGCGACATCCCGTTTGTCACTCAATGGATCACGGATGGAGCGCTACCCGGCAATTCGGTCATGCCCATGCACGTCGAATTTCAAGTCAGCGCAGTCGAGCCGAACCCTGGCGACGCGCTGCATAGTTCGCCGCCGCGAATCATCATTGGATTTACGCAGGAACTGGATACCGCCGGCATCGTTCCAGGGGCAGTGCGCCTGGAACGCATGGATGATAACGCTGACTCGCCAATCGCAACGACGATCACCGTTCCTACCAGCGTATCGATACCGGCCCATAATGCGCGCGCATTGATACTGACGCCCGCAACAGCGTTGCCCGCTGGGCAATATCAGGTGATGTTGAGCATGGATTCGGGGTTCGCGATCCGCTCGCTCAGCGGTGCATCGCTCAGCGATTCACCCCCGAACGACCATCGCGAGCGCATCGCGACCCGATTCAGTGTCGAGTCCGGGCGCTAAGTGTCCGCGCGGGCAGATCTATCAATCACTTCTCCCACGACAGCCAACGAAAACGCATACCCTGCCGGCCAGCCACTGAGTCGCGGCCCCGAAACGTTGAGCACTTCGATTCGGCTTCGCTCGATAAACCTTAAGACAGCGGCGGCGGCGGTGCCGGGGTCCGGTGTCTCGCGCACATT